>Ga0208741_10001226_pt1 | contig 10429 bp, 9 predicted proteins | sample CryBogCBE03Jun09_FD_184576 | JGI IMG/M metagenome (GOLD analysis project Ga0208741, IMG submission 184576) | Freshwater microbial communities from Crystal Bog, Wisconsin, USA - CBE03Jun09 (SPAdes) | ecosystem: Environmental > Aquatic > Freshwater > Lake | place: Crystal Bog, Wisconsin, USA...
ACAGGTAGAATAAAAGTCCCTATTCGCTATCTCTCATTAGGAGGACGAAAATGAATAGTCAAGCAACCGATAACAATATAAGTCGCTGCAAGTGTGGCAGCTGGATATACGCAGGTAACTCCTGCGGAGTATGCGGATCTGGAGGAAAGGTCTTCGCATAGTAAATAAGGCAAAAGTCCTTTTAACAGCCTTTACGGTAGGACTTTTGCACGTTGCAGGCGCTCAGGCAGCTCAAGCTCCAACAAGAGCCGTACATATACAAATGTCTCCCAGGGCCTATAGCCAGGTAGCTATAGCTCGCCAGTGGAGAGATAGAGCCCACCAGTACGCCTGCCTTAATCAGCTCTGGACCCACGAAAGTCACTGGAACCCAAAAGCTGCTAATCACAGCTCTACGGCCTATGGCATTCCTCAATTTTTAGACTCTACCTGGAGTAACTACAATTACCCAGTACGGCCTAAAGATCCGATAGTTCAAATAACCGCTGGACTGCGTTATATAACAAAACGTTACGGATCACCCTGTCAGGCCTGGTCTTTTTGGAAAACGAGGTATTGGTATTAAATGAGCTGGATAACACCTGTAGCTCCTAGCTGGGAGCCAATAGATACACGTCCTGGACGCGATCCATTCGAGGACGACGACGAAGAGGAATGATCAACGCAGCTGTCGTTGATTTAGTAATAGCTCGAGCTGCTGGCTACTGCGAAACGTGTGGTGGCCCAGCTCTTGAGTCAATGGCACTGCACCACAGAAAGCTCAAGTCAAGAGGTGGGAAAGACACACCGTCTAACTTGATCTGGATACACCACAGCTGTCACAACCTGGCAACGGACAGCATTCACCTAGCGCCTAAAGCAGCTACAGCTAAAGGCTATATGGTCAGCAGTTGGCAAGATCCAGCACAAACGCCTATGCTTACACCCGAAGGTTTAATGGTTTTATTAGCAGATGACGGCACTATTACGGAGGCAAAATGAATCAGAATCAGATTTTTATTTCAGGCAATCTCGGATCAGATCCAGAGATTAAGCAAGTTAAAGATTTTCAGCTATGTACATTTTCACTAGCTCATACTCCCTGGAGTAAAACAAAAGGCGACGGCGAGACAATCTGGTTTCGTGTCAATATCTGGGGCAGTCAAGGTGACGCTATAGCTCGTGAGCTACGTAAAGGCGACTCTGTAAGTATCGTCGGTAAGTTTGGCGTCTCCAAGTACACAGCCAAAGACGGCACCGAAAAGTCAGCTAACGAGATCACGGCTAGCGACGTCTCAATCAACATTAAGTCAGCTCGTACAACCGATAGTTATGGAAAAGTAGCTAGTATCCAGGACGTCCCTGGGTGGTAAAACTTAAAAAAACTGAATGGTGGAGCTGCGATCAGGTAACTGATTATCTAGGCGTCACCCTCAATAACCTGCGCCAGCTTCAACACAGGCAGCGAATAGTCTGGAAAAAGCGTGAGGGACGCAAGGTCTATTACCTAGCTGAGGAAGTCAAAGCCTACGATCGCAAGCGAAAAGAGAGTAATCACGGCTAAACTTTTAGCGTGTCTCTTGTTATCACCGAAGAAGTCTCTATAGCTGAGCTAGATGAGGCTATTTCCAATATGTACACGCAGCTGAAAACTGACGTGTATGGCAACCGTATGGACTGGCGCAAAAGACAGCTTCTCGAAAGCAGCATAGATGATCTCCTGGACGCGAGATTAGAAGCTATGCAAAAGCTTCACGCTTAGACCACCTGTAATAATTACAGTAGAGTTACGTTTATGTCTGACACTAACATTCCAGCACAAACTATAGCCAAACGTGCTAAAAAGGTTAAAAAGGACATATCGGTCTTACAACGTGAGTATGAAGTAGTAAAGCTACGGACAGCTGGTAAGACTTATCAGGAAATAGCTGAAACCCTGGGATATGCCAATCACACAGGAGCTAGAGAAGCCTGGCTCAGAGCTGTAGAGCGCGTACCTGTTGAGTCTGTCAATGAATACCGACAGATCCACTTGCAACGCTTAGAAGCTACGGTCAATATCTTGTGGCCTTTAGTAGAAGCTGGCAACTTACAAGCTTTCCCACACTTTATGGCAGCTCTCAAAGAAGAAGCTGCGCTATTGGGACTTTATGCACCAAAGGAATCTAAGGTGGAGGTGACAACTTATGATGGAACTGTTTTACGAGAACGAGCTCAACAAATTATCCGAATCCTTGAATCTCACAGCGATACGCAGGGGGGAATGGGTCAAGCTAGCAGCGAGAGCTGAGCAGCTTCCAGACGAAGGTGACTGGTCTACCTGGCTCTATCTAGCTGGACGTGGAGCTGGTAAAACACGTATGGCAGCTGAATGGTTAGCTTGGCAAGCAGCTACAAATGATCACACACGCTGGGCGATCGTAGCTCCTACTTTTGGCGACGTGAGAGACGTGTGCGCTGAGGGAAACTCAGGGATTATTGGCATACTGCGTGAATATGACGTTTTAGAGGACTACAACCGTACCTACGGGCATATAAAACTGCGTAATGGGTCTTTGATACGACTCTTCTCAGCTGACGAGCCTAATCGCCTCAGAGGGCCTCAATTTCACGGCGCCTGGTGTGACGAGCTCAGCTCCTGGAGATACTCAGACACCTGGGACCAGTTGCAGTTTGGCCTACGCCTGGGAGATCACCCACGTACGGTAGTAACGACAACGCCTAAGCCTGTATCGCTTGTACGCAACTTAGTCTCTAGAAATGACGGATCTGTCAAGGTAGTTCGAGGCTCAACTTTTGATAATGCAGCTAATTTAGCTCCTCAAGCTTTGATCGAGCTGCAGCTGAGATATAACGGCACCAGGTTAGGACGCCAGGAGCTATACGGTGAGCTGCTAGAAGATATCGAAGGCGCACTATGGACTCGCAAGATGATCGACGACGCCAAAGTAAAAGAAGCTCCTAATCTGACCAGGATCTGCGTAGCTATCGACCCAGCTGTTACCTCAGGCGAGGACTCAGACGAAACAGGAATGATCGTAGCTGGCGTATCTATGGACGGACAGTATTACGTTCTATATGACGGAACTCTAAGAGCTTCCCCCGACGGCTGGGCCAGGAGAGCTGTAGAGCTGTATCACGAATACAAAGCTAATCGAATAGTGGCTGAAAAAAATAATGGTGGAGATATGGTGGGATCTGTTATTCACCACGTAGATCCGACAGTGCCAATTAAGTTAGTGACAGCTACCAGAGGTAAGCAGATTAGAGCTGAGCCAGTATCTGCGTTATACGAACAAGGCAAAGTTCACCACGTAGGAGGTTTTGATCAGCTTGAAGATCAAATGGTCAGCTGGACTCCAGACTCAGGTATTTCACCCGACAGAATGGACGCTTTAGTTTGGGCAATTACAGAATTATCTGCAGCTTCTCCAGCTATGCAGTATTTAGCTAGCAAAGTTGATTTCTGTCCTAATTGCAGAATGCCTTCACCAAAGGGAACAAACGTGTGTCCTAAGTGTCAAACCGCTATCATTACACCTAGCCTGTAATACAAGGGGCGCTAACTTAGGAGAGACACGTGGGTCTAATTGACCGTCTAGCAAAAGCAGTAGCAGATCAAATCGAAAAGGCAGCACCTAACCTTCCAGCTGGAGCAGTCACTATGACTGAACAGCAAATGCAGCAAGCTTCGATTAACAATAGCTACACAACTAAGCCTCTCCCACGTAATCCTGCTTTTGGAAATGTACCTTTTGCACCAGGTCTACCAATTACTCCTGGAGCAATTAACCCAGTAGGCGATAACGGACGCGCTGATCCACGTCGTTATGAATACCAGGTAGCTCAAAATATCAACGTAGCTACAGAGCAGAAGCTCGTACCTTTTAAGACCCTACGTGGCGCAGCTGAACAGATTGACATAGTTCGCCGTTGTATTGAAGTGCTCAAATCAAAGATCACAGGAATTGACTGGGATATCGTTATTGCTGAGGACGCCTCAGAAAAGATTATTTCTGAAATCGGTGGAGATCACGTAAGAGCTATGGCTCAAGCTCGTGACAAGTTCGCAGATGAGATTTATCGTTGTCGTACATTCTGGGAAAACCCAGATAAGGCTAACGGCTACACCTTTATTGACTGGCTAATGGTTTCACTTGAAGAGATCCTGGTACTAGACGCCTGGGCTATCTGGCCTCAACGCACAGTCGGTGGAGATCTTTACGGACTACAAGTATTAGACGGATCAACAATTAAGCCACTTTTAGACGATCGTGGAATGCGTCCTATAGCGCCTAACGCTGCTTATCAACAGATCCTTTACGGTTTCCCTCGCAGCGAGTTCACAGCTCAAAACGATAACCCAGAAGCTGATGGCGAGTTCACAGCTGACGAGCTTGCTTATCTAATTCGCAACCGTAGAGCTATGAGCGTTTATGGAAACTCACCTGTCGAGCGCTGCCTACCTGTAGCTGATCTTTACCTACGTAGACAACAATGGCTTAGAGCTGAATGGACAGATGGCGTATTGCCAGAGCTTATGTTTAAGGTAGATCCTGATTTTGGTAATGATCCAATTCTTCTACGCCAGCTTGAAAACTCACTCAATGACGATTTAGCTGGACAGACTGAACAGCGCAAGAGAGCTCGTGTTCTCCCAGCTGGTTTTGATCCAGTTCAATTCGACGGATACGGCGAGAAGTTTAAGGAAATCTTAGACACGTACCTCGTTACTAGTATCTGCGGACATTTCGGAGTTATGCCTACTGAGATCGGCTTCTCTGGACACGGTGGATTAGGAAACTCTGGACACCAGATGGGCGAACAGCAATCAGCTCAACAAATCGGCGTAGGCCCACTTGTTACCTGGTTATCTAAAATGCTCACAAACCTCAGCTACAGCTACCTCGGTATGCCACGCGAGCTTGAGTTTAAGTTTATGATCGACGAAGGACGCGATAACGAGTCAGAAGCTAAGAGAGCTGATATCGAGCTTCGTGGAGCTACTCGCACAATCAACGAGCGTCGCTCAGAGCTCGGACTTCCATTATTAGACACACCTGCAGCTGATCAACCTATGCTCGTAGCTGGTCAATCTGTCTTTATCTTCTCACCAGACGGCATAATCAACGCTACAACGGCCACAGGACAGCCTCCAAGCCTCGATAATGCTGAGAGTAATCCAATCGCACCAGTCCAGGATAAACCTGCCCCTGTAGCGCCTGTAGCGCCTATTCCAGGGGAAGAAGCTAAGCCTGGAGAAGAAAAGCCTGCAGCTGAAACACCAGCTCCTAAAGTTGAGCCAGGTAATGTCAAGTTTGTTGAAGAGGATCTACTCAAGGCTGGCGTACCGTCAAAAGCTGAGGTTAAAGCTGGACTATCTCGTTTAGCTATCTTGCCTAATGCAGCTGGCGATCACCCTACCTCTGACAACCCAGAAGAATTAGCTGACACGGTAGCTTCACCCTGGCCTGTAGTTGAAACCCAGGACGGCGACTATCCAGTAAATCCTGACGTTTGGGAGCAAGCTCAATTAACCCTGGTCAATCTTAAAGAGCTGTACGGAACAGACACACAGCTTGATCGCTCTAACGTAGCTGATCATATTGAAGCTATGGGTCAAGCTCTTACTCCTTACCGTAGCTACGCGCTTGTGTATGACGACGGCAAAAAAAATATAATCGTAGATGGACACCACAGACTCTTTGCTATGTGGCTACTCGGTATGGACACAGCTCCAGTCTGGCTAGGCACAGCTGATATGGGTAAGGCTGTATCTAATGAAGCTCGCGCATTCCTCAAGTGGGCTAAAAAGGGTCACGCTGACCGTAGAGACTTTGTGTTTAAGTATTTAGATCCGATCGTAGGAGAAGCTCTGAACAGGTGTGCTTTTGATAATGACCTGGACACAGCTAAATCCCTGGTGAAGGCCTATCTGCTATGAGCGTAGGCGCACGTCAAGCTAGTGCGCGTATAGCAGCTAAGAGTGCAGTCAAGATCCGCGCAGCTTTAGCTGGCAGTATTGACGCTAGACGTGTCTATACGCAATATATGGACACTCAGCCACCTATTACGGCTAATCCAGCTCAGGATCGCGCTCGCGCTCGCGCGTGGGCTATGAACAATGTCAAGCTAGATCTGGCAGCTTACAAAAAGGTTTTGCGGACTCACTACGGCAATATGTATGTTTTGGGACAGGTTGAAGCTCTTGAAAATATGGCTCAAGCTGCAAAAGCTCAAAAGGGTCCAGTAGCTACAGCTACCAGCAAGCCTAAAACTAACGCTCAAGGTATGCCTATCTTTGATCCTAGCTTTACGATCAACTGGGACGCCTGGACGCCAGGTAATGAAGCAGCTGCAGCTTTATTAGATGAGCCAGGTGGACTTAAAGATCTCTTGGGTGAAATAGATATCCAAGCTCGAGGCATAGCTGACTACAGCCACGATCTTTTAGGCAGAGCTCTAGCTGACGGTATAGCTAGGGGCGACACGCCAGTAACTATCGCTAATGAGATTCGAGACAGCCTCTCAGCTCCTGAACGAGCTCTAACTATCGCTATCACAGAGGGCCAGCGAGCTAAGATCTCAGCTAACCTGGACAGCTACCAGGCTAACAATGTTGAACAGATCGAATGGACCGTAAATGATCCAGAGGACGCTGACTGCCTGGACAATGACGGGGAAATCGTCAATCTGGGAGATCAGTTCCCTAGCGGAGATACACAGCCTCCAGTACACCCTAATTGCCAGTGTGACGTAATCCCAGTAATGCCTGATCTATCTGGCACACCTGAATACACAGATGAGCCTGTAGATGAAGGTGACGACAGCGAGATGGCTGTACGAGCTGACTTAAATAAGTACAACGAAAACCAGGAGCGTGACTCTCACGGCAGGTTCGGGTCTGGTGGGGGATCAAGCTCAACTAGCTCTGGTGGGAAATACCCTGCCCCTGCTTCTGGGGGTAATAACCTATCTCGAGGTGAAACTCTCAGACTTAACTTAAAGTCAGATCCTTTGGTGGATAAAGTTTATGCCGCTGAAAATGCCACAAGGCAGGGAGAAATGGTACGAGGCACAATGGAAAAGCCTGTTGCCCCCGTATATCCAGAAAAAGCTATTGCTGAGGCTAGGGCCAATGGATTCGGAGGTGACGCTATGCAGCTTAGATATGATTATGAAAAGGCTTATAAAAAGTATTCTAACGATTTTGATAAATATATGGTTGATTTCAAGGTAGTCAATTTACAATCAGATCTAGCTAAAAATACTTTAGACGGTACAAAAGCTGGAACTCAAGCTTACATAAATAACGTAATTGGCCAAGACTGGTTTAAGGCAGCCTATGGAGACGGTGGCGCTTTTGCAAAACCAGACATAGCTACAAAAACTGTAAAAAGCTATGCTGGTCAATATACAAGCGGTCTAAACAAAAACGAGATTTCTATAAATAATTCATATAGTAAAAACGAACCTACCATTCTTCACGAAATTGCTCATTACGCTCAAACAATTAGCGCAACTTCACAATTTCAAGGACACGGAGTAGGGTTCGCCGAAACCCACTTGCATATAACAGAAAATATGCTGGGAACTGCAGCAGCGGATAGGCTTGCTAGCTCTTATATTGAAAAGGGGGTCCCTATAAATGCAAGATAACGTCATTACTGACCCTATTCAAGATCCAGAGCTGATCCAGGAGCCTATGCACCCAGACGCTCTTAAAGCTGCAGACGCTGACCTACTCAAGTACAACCCAGACCAGGAGCGAGGCCCTGACGGTCGCTGGGTCTCAAGCGGTGGAGCAATTTCAGAAAAATATGGTCACGAAGCAGCTTCTCACGCTCAGACCCTTTATTCTCACGCCAAAGGTATTGAGCCAGCGCTAACAGCCAATATGAAAGATATGGCTAGTAAGTACGGCACAAAACTGGAAGGCCTCAAATACCGTCTGAAAAATCAAGAATCTTTAGCGCGGAAAGTCGCTACCGACGCTGAAAAAGACTATAACGGCAATACTGCAGAAGCAGCTCGCAATATAACTGACGCTAACCGATACACAATGGTCACTGATCCAGCTAACTATAGATCCTCAGCTGAGGCGGTAGCTAATGACCTTAAATCCCAGGGTTATGACGTACGTGTCAAGAATTATTGGCAAGAAGGCTCGAATTACAAAGGTGTAAATATGGCCCTCACGGATACAGCTGGCAATAAAATCGAGCTGCAATTCCACACAGCTGAGTCCCTGGCTATGAAAGAATCGACAAATCACCCTTTATACGAGAGCTATCGCAAAATGGATCAAACGACTCCAGAAGCTCAAGCTCTAAACGCTCAAATGGTGGCTAACTCAGCCACGCTCTCAACCCCACCTAACCTATCTGGGTTTGGGGTACCTAAAATCGGTAAGACACTTGATAATAAATTACAGGTGGTCTATTATCGAGAAGAAGGAGGATTATGACTACAAAATGGTTTATAGGTAAAAATGCCGAACGCGTATTCGCTGTTTATCAAGCTACCTTTAACGGCACCACTCTTACCTCAGAAAAACAGTGGCTAGTACCTAGTGGCAAATCCTGGCAAAAAACTCAACGTGTTAGCGAGTGGTATTTCGCAGGTAATGACAACGTATGGGAAGCTACAGAAAAGGAAGCTAAGAGCTACCTACCAGCTACTGCCTAAGTCCCAAGCAGACGGCGTGTGAAACCGTTACAATTTCTGTACACACGCAGATAGGACTCTAATGGCTCTGAATCATATAAACGTAACAGTGGGTACAAACCCAACCCTATTGCTGACAATGCCTAATGGCGTTGGATACGTCGCTGTACAAATCCAAAACCGCGACACAGCACCTGTCTACCTCGGTGATAGCGCAATTACTGTTGCGTCTGGTGTCAATGGAGGTCAAATCCTCGCTCCGAGTGCAACTGTGCAAATCTGGATGCACGGTAACGACTCGATTTATGCAATCTCAACTGCAGGTACAACAGCAGGCGCAGTCTGCCTCGTGTACTCAGCTTAAAACTAAATATGAGTGAAAGTATCGCAACTAGACTTAACAAGGAGAAAGCAATAATGGCAAATGATTTCGCTACCTCCTACGCGGAGATTTTTAAGTATGACAAAAACGACGACGGAACACTGACGGTCTATGGCAAGGCGACTTCTGACGACTTGGATATTGACAACCAGATCTGCGACAACGACTGGCTCTCAAAAGCGGTCCCAGAATGGTTTAAGTCTGGTGGAAACATTCGTGAGCAACACAGCTCTATTGCAGCTGGTGTCGCTACTGAGTATGAGCAAAAGGGAGACGGATTTTACGTCGAGGCAAAAATTGTAGACCCTAACTCAATTCGTAAGGTCGAGCACAAAGTATTAAAAGGTTTCTCTATTGGAATTAAAGGCCCACGCGTAATCCGCGATACAAAGGCTGCTAACGGTCGTATCGTGGACGGTCAGATCGTAGAGCTATCTCTCGTTGATAGACCTGCTAACCCTACCTGCCAGCTTGTATTAGCTAAGTCTGTCGGTGGCGAAAGCACACTTACCCAGGTTGAAGAGCTAATCGAAAAGTATTCTCCAGATCAAGAGCGCGACGAACACGGTCGTTTTGGTTCTGGTGGAGGAAGCTCCAGCGACTCTAAAGCTGTAAAAGATATGAAAGCAGCTCAAGATAAAGCTCAAAAAGGTTTGGACAATATGCGTCAAACTATGAAAGACGCGCGTTATGGTGAAGTAAAAGATCCTGTACGTTCTATTCAAGCTTCTCAAGCGTTAAACGCAGCTCAAGGTAAATTAGATGAAGCGAGAGCAGCTACAGCAGCTGGCGATCACGAAACAGCTAACGCTCGTATGGGCGACCTTAGAGAAGCTGTGTATGGCGCCTCAACACATTATGACCTTGCTATGTCATCAGGAGAAAGAAATGCTGGTGGAATGCCTATGCCAGCGACAGAAACAGGTGGCAATAGAGCAGATCAGTTTGGTTTTCAAGGTTTAGAAGTAGCCCAAGCTACTTTAGATCACGCAGACGCTTTTGCAACTCATTCAAGCGCAGGTAAGTCAGCAAGTATTGACAAGAAAACCGATTATGAGGCAATCATTCCTGAGCGCAAGGGATCACCTGCTGACAAAGATCTTTATGCAGCTGTAATTGCTGACGCTAAAGAAAAGTTCGACGTTTATCCCTCAGCTGTCGCTAACGCCTGGGTATCCCAGGAGTACAAAAAGCGCGGTGGCAAGTACAGCAATAAAGAAAAATCAACCTCAAAGGAGACACCAGTGGCTAAATCAGTCCTAGCAGAAACAATCCTAGAGCTGGTCAAGTCAGCTAAGGGAGACACAGTTAAGTTCGATCAAGCGTCTTATGACACTGCACGTCGCGCACTAGCTCAGCTCATTATTACCGAAGCTGGCGAGATGGCTGACGGTTCAGACG
>Ga0208741_10001227_pt1 | contig 10428 bp, 8 predicted proteins | sample CryBogCBE03Jun09_FD_184576 | JGI IMG/M metagenome (GOLD analysis project Ga0208741, IMG submission 184576) | Freshwater microbial communities from Crystal Bog, Wisconsin, USA - CBE03Jun09 (SPAdes) | ecosystem: Environmental > Aquatic > Freshwater > Lake | place: Crystal Bog, Wisconsin, USA...
ACTTTAAACCGCTCTGCGAGTTTGCGGATGATATCTTTTGATAACCCCCTTCGGTAATTTAATATGTCCGACACCAAACTGGTACTTACGCCCAGTAGTTTTGCAAGGTCAACGCCCTTCAGTTTGTTTTCATTCATCAGGTAACGCAGCAATTCAATGGGGTCGGCATCGGAGAAGGAGTTGTGTTCTTCGTCCCATTTTTCTATTAATAAGGTAAGCAGGTCAACTGTATCTTGTTGCGCTTTGCTTTTCTGTTTAAGCGTAACAAGTTCTTCCAGTGTTTTACAATAATCGTTGTACTGGTTTTCGTTTTTTATAACCGTGTATGGTAATGTATTCATTGTCTGTTCTTTAATAATCGCTTACTGTGTATTGGTTATTGTCATTACAAAGCTTGGTGTATTCAGCATGGGTGCCAATCCAGCATATAAATAAATGAACCTCCTTCTCGCCAAAAACGTAATGGCAAATCATCCTATAGCTATTGCCGGCTATGTCAAACACAACCCGGTCGCAGCCATTGCCCAATAAGTCAGCCGCGCCAAATGTTGCTTGGATGTCCTCCGGATTGCTCCAGTCTACCCCTTTTAAAACTGACAACCAAAGCCCAAACGAACTCCTGCTTCTCGCATGCTTCTTTGCATAATTTTCAATGGTGTGTTTTTTTATTAGGTGGGCCTTCACGATTTTCTAAAAGGTAAAATTAGAAAAAATACGCAAAATGCGTATTTTTTGTTTTAGAATCCTTGTAGACATTTTCGCTGTTTATTTTTTGCCGAGGTATTCTAATCATTATGTGCCATAGGCATACCCCTATCCCCCAAACTAATCTTCCTATCTTTATCCAATGAAACGCCTTTTACTATTCACCCTACCACTGCTGCTTTTTCAGGCTTGCAAAAAAAACAGTAGCATATCTGCATGTGTAAACTTTGATTTTAGAAAGCCTTATACCCTGCCATCGGCACCAGCAGCCAGTGTATTATGCGACACATCCATACGAGGCATTTACAAAGGCGTTACTATTAATGCGGGGGATGAGTCTGCCACCGTTGAACTAAACATTGCAAATGCCGGTGACGTGGTGTTTGGCCGGGAGTACATGGATGGTGTTGTAAGAGACTCCTTGGTTAGGTACCTGGTAGACCCAGGCACTGGTTTGTTGAAGTACCCGTTAGCGCGGGATGTGGCACCGATAAACACGGGTGCCAGATACCACACCATATTTGAGTCGTTTCTGCCTGATTCGGCAAATGCGTTTGTACAATTTGCCGTTGAGCGCGGCGGATTGAGCCCCCTTTTGGATGTTAACCTTAAAGGCAACCAAACACTGGATGCTGTTTTGAAAGAACAATCGAACAAGCAGGTGTTTTGTTTTGAGGGAAGTTATGCAGGCGGTTATATAAACGGCAGTGCCAGCCGTGATACCGGCAGGGTGGCTTTTGTTGTAAGGGCCGATACGGCCATTGTAATAATGGCTAGCATTGCAAGCCCGCAATTCTTTCCCGCTTCTGGCGCAGCGGCAGCCAATAACAAATTTACAATACCGGTATATGATGGCCCGGGAGATGCTGCTTTTGTACTAACCTGCACCGTAACCGGCAATACCTGCAGCGGTACTTGGGTAAGGATTAATGCTACTGCCACGGGGTCTTTTACCGCGCGTAGAACACTTTAAAATCATGTGTTCTTCGTTGTACATGAAAAACAAATAGTTTTGCCCATCGGCCATTGGCGCATCTGATGTTAGAAAGGGCTTTGGTTTAATTGGCTAATCTATCTACCTTCATGCCAAGTAAATAATATGCCAAACACAACCCTACACGTTGTCTATTTTTTGAAAACCCGGTTGATGGAGTTTGCTCGCATAGGCATACTCATTTGTTGGTTGGGTAGTGCATACTTGGCATTTAATTCACCAAGCAAGTATTATCTGCTTTATGGGTGCGGTATCGCATATTTCGTTTTCGAAACAATAGCAAATCTTATTGTGATACGCCGCAAGTTGCGCGGGCAGGTATTGATACCAAGGGTTAAAAAAAACGCCAATTTTGGTTTCATTATATGTACGGGTTTGTTTATAATCAACTATTTTCTGTTGGCACGACCTAGGCTAATGGCTTTTACGTTGCTGATGCCCGTTTATTTGGCCTTAATAGCCGAATGCATAGGCTATTGTTTATATAAATTTAGCAAGCCCATTGGGCTGGTGATTGACGGAACCAGTTTGCTGCTGAATGACAGGCTGATTATTAAACGCAACCTTGAAAACCTTACCTCCATTACCCTAAATGATATGGAGGATGCAATAATGTTGGGTTTCTTGGATCAAAGGCGGTTGAAAATTATTATTCGTGAATATCTTCCGGCAGACCTATTGTTGTGTGTCAATACAGCAATAACATTTTCTAAAAATCTTGTGGAAGTGCAACCCCTTATATACAAGAAACTACAACCTCCGCTAACGGCAATGCCTTTCTTTAGAAAAATAAGCAAAGGGCTAAAGGAGGTCTTTCTTCCTTAGTGTTAGTAGGCAACAATGGCACAAGTGCGCTAAAAAAGCAAAAACACCCATTCTAAAATGCCAAGGGCCGTTTGCAGTCACTAACCCAACTTTATTCATCCGCAAAAGAAGGCTATGATCAACAGGCCCATAATTATTTGTCACCGGCATAAAAAGGCAAAGGCAGCAATTTATTGCCCATTTTCCTCCATAATCATCACTCCCCAAGGTGCCAAGGTATAGTTGCCATTGGCTACAACAGGCGTACCCGTTAGCAACTCTGTGCCATCCTTATGCGGATAGGTAAACGGTTGTGGCACACTTGAATAGTTAAAATAGTACCTTATCGTTTTACCTTGCTGGTTTTGGCCATATTTAGTAACAATCGGGAATTGCATGGCTTGGTCGGGGCCCCATAAGCCAGCCGCTTGAAGGGCTTTATTCAGTACTTTTTCGGTAATGGTGCTGCTGGTAACGCAGCCTATATATGTGGCCATGCCTTTACCATACTGGTTTTGCGTAATGGCGGCGTATTTGCCCCAAACGGGGTGGTTATAGTAGGCCAGCACTTTGGCCGTGGTGGGTGTAATCAACTCCATCCATTTTTGTACGGCATTATTTTTTTCGCCGTCTGCCAGCTCGCCTTTTAACGATACATTGTCAGGCAGGGTAAACTGGCTGTAGGTGATGCCGCAGGCCTGGCTGATGATACCTGGTTGTACGGTGGTGCGTACTTTTACATTTTCGTCGGAAAAACCGCTTTTAAGCGTGTAAACAATGTGGCCCCCGTTTTTAACAAAATTGTTCAGGCGGGTTAGCAGGCTGTCGGGTGCGGCATACAGGGCCGGCACCACTATTAGTTTATACTGCTCAATATTTTTGCAGGTAGGGTCAATAAAATCAACGCCCACATTGTGGCGGTAAAGGGCATCGTACAAGGGCCGCAGCATATCGTTATAGGTGTCGCGGGCACCCCACCCAAACGAAAACGCATTAAAGGCGGTAAGCGCCTCATTGCTGAACAATATAGCCACTTCATTTTTCTTGGTAATGTTTACCAGCTGGGTGCTTAGCCTGTTAAAGTCATTCCCAATGGTTTTTGCCTCCTCGTAAGTAGGGTTGGGCTCAAAATCGTGGCTAAGCAGCCCTTTCCAGTAGGTTTCTGCTGAGTTGTGTATAGAATGCCAGTGCCAATATTCCACCATGCTGGCACCCGAGGCCAAGTGGCTAAAAGCCTGCAGGCGCAACTGGCCTGGGTAAGGCACCCATTGGGGGAAGCCCTGCGCTTCTGTTTCTATCACCAAATAGTTTTGGCCGCCCCGCATGCAGCGGGTAATATCGCCACCCAGGGATATTTCAATACCCGTTAATTGGTCCTGCGTGGGGTGGTAAATGTCAATGCCTGCAATGTCTAGGCTTTTGGCCGCGGCAAAATGGTCTACTTCGGGCTGTATGCCGTATGAATAGCCACGCCAGTCCAAATCAAAATTTTGGGTAATAAATTGGCTGGGTTGTTTGTATTGCCGCACAATAGCTGCCTGCCACGCCAAGTAGTCTGTTACCAGTTGGCGGCTGAATTTTGCAAACTCCGAGGTTAGGCTGGCGTTAATGCTGCCATTAACAGATGGGAAATCGGCCCAATTGTTAATGCGGTTGCTCCAGTAATCAAGGCCAAAGGCTTTGTTTACGGCTTCTAGCGTTTTGTATTTGGCCTGCATGTATTGCACAAAAAGCTGCTGTACGTTGGGGCCGCTGGTGTTGTAGGCCTTGGTTTCGTTGTCAATTTGGTAACCGATAATGGCGGGGTGTTTTTTTACATGGGCCAGCAAGTGCCGAATTACAGTTTCGGCGTGTTGCCTAAAATGGGTGTTGGTAATATCCATGTTCTGCCGGGCACCATATTGGTTGGGGCCGCGTGGGGTAATAGCCAACACATCAGGGTATTTTTTTACCAACCAGGTGGGTACTGCATAGGTAGGCGTACCTATTATCACCTGTATACCGGCTTTGTACATGGCATTTAGCACGCGGTCGATATGGGTAAAATCGAAAACGCCCTCTTGTGGCTCCACAGTGCCCCAGGTTGATTCAGCAATGCGCACCACATTTATTCCAGCGGCTTGCATCATCGCAATATCCTTATCCAGGCGCTCGTAAGGCATATACTCATCATAATAGGCTACCCCATATAGCAGCTTGTTTATTTTGGGTTGCGCGTAAAGCTTGGCTGATATGCACAGTATTAAGGCCATTGGCAGGCAGCGGCAAGCAACCGTTAATAGTTTACCCATGGTATGGTAGTTTTTTAGTGTATTGTTTTTGGCAGGCCATATACAGGGCTGCCATACGCTTTTAGCCAAAAATACAGCATCATTGCCTTGTAGATGGGTTGCACTATGTTTTTATTTGGCGAGAAAGCTGTACAAAACCAGCAATGAGGCATTTACGGATGGGCATGCAAGGTTAACATTTTTCAAAAGCTACCAGCCTTTTGGCAGTACTGGCGTACCTTGCACAACATGAGCAAGTACGATGTGTTTATTATTGGCGGCGGGCCAATTGGCTTGGCCTGCGGCATAGCGGCTAAAAAAGCAGGGCTTAGTTATTTGATTGTTGAAAAGGGCTGTTTGGTGAACAGCTTGTTTAATTACCCTGTTAATATGACGTTTTTTTCCACTGCCGAGCGGCTTGAAATTGGTGGGGTGCCGTTTATGAGCACCAACCCCAAGCCACGCCGAAGCGAAGCACTGGAGTATTACCGTAAAGTAACAGATATATATGCGCTTAACATACACCTGTTTGAGGCGGTAGAAAATGTAAACCGGCAAGATGATGGCAGTTTTATTGTATCCACTGGCCTGCAAACGTACTTAGCCAACAATATTGTGGTGGCCACGGGTTTTTACGACCTGCCTTTTTTAATGAATGTGCCCGGGGAGCAGCTGCCTAAGGTATCGCATTATTACAACGATCCGCATTATTATTCTTTCCAAAATGTTGTAGTGGTAGGGGCAAGTAACTCGGCCGTAGATGCCGCCTTGGAAACCTGGCGCAAAGGGGCAAAAGTTACCATGGTTATTAAGGGCGAGGGCATTGGGGAAAGGGTAAAATATTGGGTAAGGCCCGATATTGTAAACCGAATTGCCGAGGGCAGCATCAAAGCATACTATCACGCAACTTTGCAGGCTATCCGGGAGAAAGAGGCCGATATTTTAACACCAGAAGGTTTGGTGACGATACCCAACGATTTTGTGTTGGCATTAACCGGCTACCAACCCAACCTTGCCTTTTTGCGTAAAATTGGCATCAATTTGTCAAACGACGAAGTGCTGAGCCCCAGCTACAACGACGATACCATGGAAACCAACATACCTGGTATTTACCTGGCCGGGGTTGTTTGCGGGGGCATGAACACCCACCGCCTTTTTATTGAAAATAGCCGTGAGCATGCTGAAAAATTAATAAAACATATTGTAGAAAAATAACTTATCCATGCCCATAAATTACAAATTAAGCAGCCTGCAGGGTATTTACCGGCAGGCTGCTTAATTTTTTTGATATGTTGTTTGGGGGCTGTTTTTGGCAGGCCGCAACACTATGCAGCGCTACAGCGGGTTAAGGTTATTTCATCACATCTTCAATAACGTGGCCTATACAGCCGCTGGGCATTTGAATATGCAGCAAGGCCGCCACGGTGGCTGAAATATCCGTCATGTAGGTTTCGCGGTTCAGCTTGCCGTGTTTAATACCCCACCCGTAAAACAACAGGGGTATGTGGGCATCGTAGGGGTTCCAAACGCCATGGCTGGTGCCGGTGGTGCCGCCTTCGTAATAGCCCGGCTTTAGTATAATTTGTATGTCGCCGCTGCGTTGCGGGTAAAAGCCATTTGCCAGCATTTCTTTCTGTTTGCTGGTTAGTACGGTGTTTTCTAGTTCTTCTGTCGCAAATGCCCTTGAAACGCTTTCTTGGCGTACCAAAAAGCCAATCACCCAATCAATAATATCGGTTCTGTTTAAAAACTCGGTACTGTCAATCAGCTCATTGTTCAGCACTACTTGGTAGTTGTAAATGCCGCGCACAATGCGGTCTTTGCCATACTTGTCTTTTAATATGGCGTTCATTTGTTTTACCATGTCGCCACCCTCAAAAATGCCAGCGGGTATGCCTTGCTCCTTGGCGTAGCCGGCAACATTTGCCACACCGTGGTCTGCCGTTAAAAAAACAGTGTATTGGCCCTTGCCCACCGTAGCATCCAAAAACTCAAAAAATTTGCCAAGCGTTTCGTCTAACCGCGCGTAATCGTCCAATTGCTCCCAAGAGTTTGGGCCAAACGCATGGCCAATATAATCTGGGGATGAAAAGCTTACCGCCAAAAAGTCGGTGTTCTCGCTTTTGCCCAGCCCTTCGCCTAACACAGCTGCTTTGGCCATTTCGGCAGTTAAAACGTTGCCGTATGGGGTTGCCGTAATTTTGCCGTAATCTTTACCAATAAACTTGGCCAAATCGTAAGGGAAAATTGAACTGTCTTTACCCAAGGGCTTGCTTTCATAAGGGCTGTAGTCTTCGCTGCTGTACTTGGTGTACACCTCTTTCGGCAGCGAAATATCCCAGTTTAGCGCATATAATGAATCGGTTGTCTTTTTTTGGTTAAATGCTTTTACCCAAGCAGGCAGGTCGGTATTGTAATAACTGCTGGTGATAAAATCGCCCGTTTTGTAATCGTACCAATAGGCCCCATTGGCAGTATGGCCGCCGGGCAATATACTGCCGCGGTCTTTTACAGCCACACCAATTACTTTGCTTTCAAAATTGGTGGCCAGCCTAAGCTCATCAGTAACAGTGGTAACCAGTAGGTTGCGAGGACTCATTTTACCAGCATTGGTGTTGCTGCCAACGGTAGTTGCAGTGGAGTCGTCGGTACAGTACACCAGTTTATGCAGCAGCTTATCATACCAGTCGTTGCCAGTGATGCCATGTATTGCCGGCACTGAGCCTGTGTAAACACAGGTATGGCCCGCTGCTGTTACTGTTGGTGTATATGGTATAAGGGTATTGTCGCAGCTAAAACCTTCGTTTAATAGGCGTTTAAAGCCGCCGTTGGCTTTATAGATGTTGTAATAACGGTACAGGTAATCCCAGCGCATTTGGTCAACAACTATTCCAACCACCAGCTTGGGCCTAGCTATGCCTGTAGGTACCGGGGGTGGTGTTGCTGCCTGTTTGTTTTGTGCAATTGACAGTGTAGCAATACAGCAGGTAAGCAGGTAGCCAACAATTTTTCGCATTCCGTTAGGTTTTTACTGGCAAATATAATCCCGTCGGCAATTTAAAGCAGCGGGTGAATACTAATTAAATTAAAAATAACAGGTATGCGATGCTGGCTATTAGCCAATGTGGCGTAAGCAAACGGTAATCCCTAAGCACGTATATGTTTTACCTGTGGTGGGTACCCCGTACAAAAAATCAATGTCCCTTTTTTTGTCGAAAACGTAAGCTAGTGTAAAACTGCTCAATGTTTGCAACTGCAGTGCCTTGGCCACATTAGTGCAATTGTTGTTTACGCAAAAAAATAAATCAATAAAATGCACCTGATATATGTACAAAAAAAAGCCCTGAATAAGACTACCCGGGCCATTTATTAACCTATGAAAAACACCGATGCAAAAGTAACACAAGCTTAATACTGTTTCCAATTAAGAGTGGCTTAAGTAATGCTTAAACAATTTGGCTTCGCATCAGCAACAAACAGGCATTACCTGGCTACAAAAAACGCATAACCTATAATGCCTGCTTGTATGGTTGTGCAATATGCAATAGCTTTTGATGGCATTGAAACGTAATACTGGTAGGGGGTTTGATTGATGGGGCACCTTTTTTTTGCGAAGTGACTAAATGGGAAAGCAAATTAAATATGTCATCCAATTGTTGTTAAGCTATATGGTTTTACGGCATGGCTTTTAGTTAGACTATAATCTAACCCTTTGCGCATATTATTTTCCGCGGATATTGTAAGTGATAAATGGGCTATTAAAATATGCTGCCTAAATAATTTGGTGGAATACTGCATGCGGCAAAGTTGCCCTAACCTGTATAGCCAAGGACATGCTGATAATAAAACCTTCCGCCTGACCGCAAGGGTATAAATAAAAAATACAAGTTGCGTTATTTGAATTGCTGATTTTTTTGCCCGAATGCATATTATTGTTGAAATGTTAACATTTTTATAACGAATTTTCGTAGCTTTACAGCCAAAGCTTAGGGGCATTGTATTTTAGTGGAGGGAGTTTTACGAATTGCGAATTAACTTATTGATTGTCAATGCCTGATTGTTGCATTGACAAATGTTTGATAGAGGGGCAAAAAAAAGCCCTGATAAGACTATCTGGGCCGTTGCTAACCTATGAAAAACACCGCTGCAAAAGTAACGCGATTCGTCATATTGTTTTGTATAGCCAGATTAAACTCACCTTAAAAAAAGATAAAAATTGATATATGTCTTCTATGTTACCTGCGTTCGATAGGATATAAGGGTGATAAAAAATTGCTATTACTGATAAATGCCAGCTTCTTTCCATCGGGTGACCATGAAGGTGTGTTGATGGTACCTTGGCCGCCATACAAATAGGCAATTACTTTTGGGGTGCCACCGTTAATAGGCATCATACGCAAATAAACATGCTTGTAAAAAGGATGGTCAGATGGGCTTACATCATTGCCAAAAGTAATCATTACCACCCATTTGCCGTCTGGCGAAATATGGGGAAACCAGTTGTTTAAACCATCATTCGTCAACTGCTCCTGTCCGCTACCGTCTGGTTTCATCCGCCAAATTTGCATCGTGCCCGAGCGTACCGAGTTGAAATAAATAAACTTACCGTCAGGTGTATATTCTGGCCCGTCATCCAAGCCGGGTGCGTCAGTCAGCCTCGTTTCTGTGCCTCCTTCGGCACCTATTTTGTAAATATCAAACTCCTTGTTTCGCTGGCCGGTAAATACCACATACCTGCCATCGGGCGACCAACCGTGCAAATAGCTTGGGCCCGTGGCCGTTAGGCGCTTGGGTTCGCCGCCCTTTAGTGGCACGGTGTACGCTATGGAAACCCCTCCATCGGCTGCACTGCCGCTGCTAATACCCAGCATTTTGCCACCAAAGGCTATTACATGGTCGTTGTTGTTATGGGTAACTGTGCCGGTATTTAGCTGGGCAGGGGCGTTTGTTTTTAAGTCAAAAGTGTACAGCAGCCCGTCACTATTATACAACAAGTGTTTTCCATCCGGCATCCAATTGGGTGCCTGCAATGAACGGTTTGACTGAAATATAATGTTGCTGTTGTCCGTGGCCAAGTCCAATATTTCTAATTGGCTACCCAGGTAGTCTTTGTACGGCACCAGTGTTGATGAGGCTGGTATCACTATGCGTACATTGTTAAAAACGGCGGTCTCCAATACATTCGCATTGTGGGCACAAACAAACAGCCCCACAAAAACATCATCGCCAATGTTTAAATCCATTTGCTCAACCATAAACAGCTCCCCGCTTTTTGCCACAGACATTATGTAGGTGTTGCCTTTGCGCTCCAATTGTATTATTTCTGCGCCTTTTAGCGGCGACTTCATTTCTTCGGTGGCACTGTCTTTCGCCCTTCTGTATTGAAGAGAGGTTAGGCCATCGCCGTGTACTGCAGCACTGATATGCGCTGCGGTTGAATCTAATGAAGCGCGCACCATCCACCCAATTTTCCGGTGGTCTTCCACACCTTTGCCTACAAAGGCCACATTGGCCCGCACTATAAAATCACCCGTCATTTTCGTATATAAAAAATGGAAGGCATCGTGCCTGCCCCAAATGTTTTGGCCCGAGCCCTGCACGGTGTATGCCTGTGTTTTTTCTTGATACAATACGCTGCCGGGGCGTGTAATGCCA
>Ga0208741_10001228_pt1 | contig 10424 bp, 23 predicted proteins | sample CryBogCBE03Jun09_FD_184576 | JGI IMG/M metagenome (GOLD analysis project Ga0208741, IMG submission 184576) | Freshwater microbial communities from Crystal Bog, Wisconsin, USA - CBE03Jun09 (SPAdes) | ecosystem: Environmental > Aquatic > Freshwater > Lake | place: Crystal Bog, Wisconsin, USA...
CTAACAACCATGTGATACAATAGACCTCTACTGAAACTATTGAAAGTTTGTTATGATCCTCGTTGACTTAAACCAAGTATTACTTGCCGGACTTATGGCTCAAATTGCCAATCAAAAAGGCAAACTGGATGAACACCTCATCCGACACATGATTTTAAATATCATTCGTAACCATGTTAAGAATTTCAAAGCTGAATATGGTGAAGTGGTATTATGTTGTGATAATCGTAAGTATTGGCGTAAAGAATTATTTCCATTCTATAAGGCTGGTCGTAAGAAAACCCGTGACAAGTCCGATTTGGATTGGCATTTGATTTTTGATATGCTCAGCAAATTCAAACAAGAACTCCGTGAAAACTTCCCATACAAAGTAATCGATGTTGAAAATGCAGAAGCAGACGATATCATTGGCACTTTAGTACCATTGTATGCACCACATCAAAAGATTTTAATATTATCAAGTGATGGTGATTTCTTACAATTACAGATGTATGGTAAGAATGTTAAACAATATAATCCATCACAGAAGAAGTATGTTTACTCAACGGATCCACTCTTGGAACTCAAGGAGAAGATTATCAGAGGAGATAAAGGTGATGGCATACCAAATATATTCTCACCATCTGATTGCTTTGTCCGTGAACTCCGTCAGAAACCAATTACACAGAAAATTATTGAAAAATATCTGAAAGAAACTCCAGATGAATGGAATGATGGTTATGCACTAACTGGTTTCTATCGTAATGAAATGCTTATAGACCTGAGGTTCATCCCAAAAGAGATTAAAGAAAACATTATAAATACCTATGAAGAAACAAAGCCTGCTAAAGGCAAATTGCTAAATTATTTTATTGAGCATAAACTAAAGAACTTAATGGAAGTGATTGAGGAATTTCAATGAAAAACATATTCGAAATTTTGGATGAATTTGAAGTAGCAGATTCCAAAAAAGATAGAATGAAAGTAATCGAGAATAATCTTAACAAAACGTTTGTCGATGTGTTACAATTAACTTATCATCCAAATTTTCAATGGTTGATAACAGAAATGCCAGATGAGTATAAAATACCTACTGATCAATTGCCAGGTTTACATAGAACTCAAATGTCCAGTGAATTAAGAAAATTGTATTTGTTTGAAAAAGGTAATCCCGCAGCAGAACGATTGACACCTAGAAAAAGAACTGAAATTCTCATTCAAATACTAGAAGGTTTGGAACCCCGTGAAGCAGAAGTTATTATTGGCATTTTCAATAAAGATTTAGGGGTTAAGGGATTAAATTATAAATTTATCAAAGAGGCTTTTCCAACACTACTACCATAATGACAAAACCAGAAAAAATAATAATAATAACTGGAACATTTGACCCATTAACACTTAATGAACTCAACTTTCTTAAAAAGTGTAAACGAAAAGGTGATTGGCTTGTTGTCGGGATTCATTCTGACTGGTGGATGATGTGGGCTGAAGGTGGTATGGTGCAGGATTATGATACTCGCCGTGAGATTATAAAAAATTTAAAATGTGTAGATGAAATATTTTCTTTCAATGATTCTGATGGAACAGTTTGTCAATTATTGAAATTAGTAAAGATTTGTTATCCATACGCTGACATAACCTATGTGTCGGATATGGACATGCATAATATGCCAGAAACAAAGATTAAAGGCATTACATTTGAAACCCTGAAATAGGAGCAGTATAGTGACAAAGTTTGTTGGTAAATTTAGAAAAAATAAAGAGTACAATGATGATTATGGTTACATTCAAAATAAACATCAAAATGAACGTGTGGAAATTAAAAAGATTCTAACTCAACATGAAGAAGAATTAGCAGAAGAAAGTTATGTGGAAGAAACATACGAAAATGATTTCAATAGTGGTAGCTAAGTTTACCACATTTATTCGTGGTTTTCTTACTTTTTTAGCATAAGTAGGTATGTCCGCCTTTGATATAAGGTAATGGTATTAGTGTTGTTCCTAAGCAACAGTTACCAATATACTGCTTGACCTTTCAACAATACTGTATTATAATAGGTTCTTCACATGGAGAATTTTATTATATGATATACGGTTATATTCCAAAATCAAAACCAAAAAAGTTAACCAAAGCTCAAGAACAACAAAAATCTGAGTGGTTGGCTTCTATCAATAAGTTATCGTCAAAACGGTATTCCAAATCTTTAGTTATTAAATCAAAGTTGCCAGTAAGAGAAATGGCTAACTACCACAGAGAAACTCCACAGATTGCGTCCTTGGATACAGGTTTTGTTACTTGTGCCAAAACATTCCAAAATTCATATACAGGTGATAAGATAAAAGGCATCGGTACTATGCACAAGAGTAATGCAGTTCCAGTATTTTCCGATAATGAAGCAAAAGACATAGCGAGTATGAGAAGATGAGTATTACAAAAGAAGAATGGTCTGAATATGAAGAATATTTGGAAACATTAACAGAGTCCGAATTGGAAATTGAGATCGAGTGGTTGAGATCAGTCGGAATAGCTAAAATGAGAGGTAGTAGCATTACTAGTATTGAGATTAACACTTTACAATGAGGAAAATATGTTAAGTCAACAAGAAGAATCGCAAATTTTGCAAGGAATTGATACGGTAATGTATAATTTACGACAGTTACCGCTTGATGATGTAGCATGGTTCTTGGTCAAGTACAATCCAAAGCTTGCTGAAGAACTTGCCGACCGGCTTGAACAGAATATTTTTGAAAAAAACGAAGGAAATACACATGAATAACGATTCATACATTTGGTTAAAAGCAAATACGCAAGACGGAGAAATTCCTGCGTGGAAACGCTTGGATTTAGTCTGCCGAAAGTGGGCAGTATTGACCGGACTTGAAAAGGATCTAATGAAATACCGAGAATTGCAAGCGGAATTCAAATAAAAATGTTTAAAACTAAAAAACCAATTAAAAACTGTTTGTTACTCGAATTTGACACACAAAAAGACCTTGCACTTGCATTTTGTCGAGTGGAGGAATTTTATGAAGGCAATCCTAAAGTAAATGGCAAATATTTGTCGTTTGTGGGCTTCATTGACGCATTTATGACTGATGATGGCAAGTTGGACTACTTCCATTATTGGACAGGATTCAATATTCCTGGAGATATTTTCATGAAATGGTCACAAAACAATATGTCAGATAAAACATATTGGGAAACTGCCTTAGCTCATGCAGTTTTTACAAAATTGGACTTAGAAAAACCATTCTATATTATCGGTGGTAAAAAAGGTGATATGAAAGTAATCGACCATGAAATTGCTCATGCACTTTATTACATAAATTCGGAATATAAGAGTGAAATGGAAGATTTGACTTATAATTTTTACAAAACACACCGTAAGGATTATTCTAATATGGTGAAATTCCTCAAAAAAATGGGTTACGGTCAAAATGTAATTAAGGATGAAGTTCAAGCATATATGAGCACCAGTAAGAAATCCGAATTGGTAATCAAATTTGGTCTGGATTACGATACCGTTTTACCGTTAATCCGCAAATATCGTAAAGTGTTGCTAAAATACAACACATCGAAGAAATAACTTGACGGTAGATGATATCTGTAGTATAATGGTATCTTAAATCGGAGAATACATGCATATTACAGAATCTAAAACACTACTTGCCAAATTAATGGCTACCGAAAATTTGACTGTGGAACAACGCAATGTTCAAACGGCTTGTTTTGATGTAAAAAGTCGTGTTCTTACCTTGCCAATTTTGGACACAAAGATTTCACCATTCTTATATGACCTTTTCTTAGGTCATGAAGTTGGCCATGCTTTGCATACTCCATTGGAAGGATTGATCAAAGCTAAAGAAGAAGGCATTTCTCGTTCCGTAATTAATGTGGTAGAAGATTCCCGTATTGAACGTAAAATCAAAAACAAATATCCAGGAATCCGTATCTCCTTTGTTAAAGGTTATCGTGAACTAATTGAAAAAGATTTCTTTGGTACCGAAGGTGCTGACCTGAACGATTTGAATTTCATCGACCGTGCTAATCTCTACACAAAAGGTGGTGCAGCACAAGGTATCCAATTTAATGAATTTGAAAAACGTTTAGTTGATAAAATTGAAAATACACAAACTTATGATGATGTAATTCATGTTTCCAGAGAAGTAATGCAATACATGAAAGAAGAAGCTGAAACTGCCAAAAAATTAAATCCAGATGAAGAATTTGAAGAAGATGAAAATGGTGATTATGAAGAATTTGAATCTGAAGGTTATGATGATTCTGATGAGTTTGATGAAGAAACTGAAACTTTTAAATCTAAAGGTGCAGATGAAACTGAAAAAGAAAATGATGACTCAATTGAATCGGGTGATACTTTAGGTGGCGGTACTGATCCTGAAGGAGAATCCGATGATGAGATTAAATCACATACAGATGAAACATATCGTAAGAATGAAAAAAAACTGTTTAGTGTAGATTCTAGTACATATTATTATGGTAATATTCCTGATGTTGATTTAACTAAAGCAATTTTACCATACAAACAATTGTGGGCTGATTATCGCCAATCTGCTGCAGACTTTAAAGAAAATAATAAGTATTATAATATTGAGGATGGACTTGATAATAAGAAATTTTTGAAGTTGCGTAATGACGCCAAAAAAGTTGTTGGTTATCTTGCTAAAGAATTTGAGTTGCGTAAAAATGCCGACCAGTTGAAACGTGCTTCTGTTGCTAAAACTGGTGAATTGAATATGAGTAAAATCTATTCATATGGTTTTGCTGAGGACATCTTCAAGAAAATTACAGTATTGCCTGGTGGCAAATCGCATGGCTTGGTAATGTTTTTAGATTGGTCAGGTAGTATGAATGACCATATTGATAATACCCTTAAGCAATTAATTAACTTGGTGATGTTTTGTAAGAAAGTAAATATTCCTTACGAAGTTTATGCTTTTAGTTCTGAATATGGTGATGGTTGGCAAAATGCATTCAAAGAAGGTGAGATTGCTCTCCGTAATTTTAAATTGTTGAATTTACTTTCCAATAAAATGTCATCAGTAGAATTTACATATGCCTGTTCCGCTTTGGTTAATTGTTGTGAATACCGTGGATGGAAACCAGCATGGATGCAAAAAGGTGGCACACCATTGACTGAAGCGATTATCTCTGCTATGAAGATTGTTCCCGAATTCCAGAAACAATACAAGTTGCAAATAGTGAATACTGTATTCTTAACTGATGGTGATGGCCACTCATTGCGTGATGTATTCTACACTAACAGTAATGGTTATCCTAATTCAGGTTCAGGTGAAGGTGGTAATTATCGTGGATATAAGAAAATGGTGATTCGTGATCCTAAGAATAGAAATGAAATTCTTGTGGAGTATCCACAAGGTCGTGAATTGACTTCCGCTTATATCAAAATGTTGAAGATGCGAACCAATTCTAATATTGTTGGTTTCTATGTTTTGTCTGGTCGTGAATTGGGTCGTGAGTTACATCATTTCTTACCTAAGGCATTTATTAATAGTCATGATAAATATAAAACTGAATTTCGTAAGAATAAGTATATGGTTGTTACTTCTGCCGGTTACGATGAGTTTTATCTTCTCCGATCCGAAAGCCTAGATACTGATGATGATGTAAGTTTTGAAGTGAAAGAAAATGCGACTACCCGTGGACTAGTTTCTGCTTTTAGTAAGTATGCAGGTAATCGTTTGAATAATCGAGTTGTACTTAACCGTTTTGTGGGAATGATATCATGAAAGATATAGCAACATTTGTAGGTGAAGCAGGTAAAGTGATGGCAGTAATTTATGAAGGTGATGGATTTTGGAAAGTAAATTATGGTACATCAGATAATACTTCTACGTTTAGTAAGGTGTTTATGACCGAAGAACAAGCAACTGCTTTTGCTTCAGATTACACCAACAAGGATTCCAAACCAACTTTTCTAAGTGAATGATGTCTAAGGATACAATTGATTTTGATCCGATTGATCCTAAGAAAATATATCAAGCATTAATTAAAAGGTGCAAAGCTGCACAATCCTGGAATATTCGTTGTATTGTTGATGAAGCTTGGGTTGGACTTGCACCATTTAATATTATGATTGTGGATGGAATATTCCATTGTACAGTAATTGCTCCGACATTAAAAGAGGCTTATATAATGGTATCGGCACAATTACCCGTTATTAGATTTTTAGATTATAAAAAAGATATAGAATGAATCCACAAGAATTGTTGAACCTGATGAAACATATTAGAGTATGGTTACCTAAAGGTAGTCATATTCGAAATGAAGTTGAAAATATCATTAACCAAATAAGAACTCAACTAGGATTACCACCCGAAATGAAACCAGAAGTACAAACTGAAATTACACCTGTGGTTGAATGAATATTATGAATATAGAACCGATACACTTATTAGATATATCACTAGAACACCTGAACCTATTTTCGTTTATGTTAGGTGCCACATGGGCCTTTTTTAACCAAGGTCTTTTTGGTAAGAGAATTGGTAAAATTATATTCCTCTATTTTGGAGGCCTCGCTTTATACTATTGGGCTCTTTGGTATGTCGCAACTCATCCGTAATAATTTCCTTAATGCCATCCTGATAATCTCATTGATTACACTTGCTTATGCCTTTGCTTTTAACAATGATTACCACGAACTCATTGACAAAGTAACTCCTATCAAGTATAATTGTAATATGTTAATCGGAGGTTGGCATCCAGATGTTCCACCACAAGTCATTGAAGAATGTAGAAAGAAAAGATATGAAACTCAAAGCTATTAGAAATAAAGTAATCGTAAAACTCTTGAAGAATAAAGAGTTTACTAAGGTTGGGATTTTTCTGACCGCAACTGGGAAAGACGCTGTATCGAAAGGATTGGTTCTAGCAGTAGGACCTGATACGCAAGACGTTCTTGTTGGTCAGACAATTCTTCCAGACTGGAATACAGCGGATGAAACCAAGTTTGAAGGTGAAACATATTATATTATCTCCGAAGATGATATTGTTGGAGTTTATGATGACGAAATCAATGATGAATCTGATTTTGAACCAGAAGCCAAAGAAATTAGTGAAACTGAAAAAGAAGCACTCATGGCATTTAATTTCAGAAAAGGTATTATGAATATTTAATCAAATTACTTGTGGATTTTACAGCGATTCCGGGAGCTGCTGGAATCTCTAGAATAGTATAGTAATCAGATTAATAAAAATATCGAGTTCCATGGTTCCCTCAAAGAGTTAGTGTTTAAAACCTAGTAGTTATACTTATTTATTATATTTTATGTTGCTTAGCAACAATTATCAGGAAATAAAAAAATGTTTAATTCAAGAAATCTCAATAAACTCAAAGAGTACATCTCCTTCTTTCTAGCGGCTTATTGCTGGATCGGAGTTCTACTGGCTTTTGGTTACTCAGAGTCACTTCCTTGGTTTTTAGCGGCTATTCCGTGGACCATTCTTTCCCTAGAGAACTTCAAAGAACCTGTGTAATCCGAAAATGACTACATTTACCTCAGAAGATCGAATGACGGCCTCTCAGTATTTTACTGATCCTGGAATTCTTTCTGAACCTACTCAGAAGATTTGGTCGGATGTCGATAAGTCTTGGTGGGGCGATACGGATCCCTATCAGTTAAACCTAAAAAATATCCGTCAGACCGAGATACAGTTTTTCTGGCCTCTGACTGAGCAAATTCCGTTAGGACTGGATTATACTGGATGTGAGAAACCGAAGATAACGACACTCAATACACTCACACACACAGGATTTTTGGCACCAACATGGGGTACCACAACCATATCGAACATTACTCCAACACTTTCTGTCCAAGCTACAAATTCAGTAGGACAACTCAACATTGGTGGAATCTCAGTAGGCTTAGAGAGTGAACCGAAGTGGTATCAGAAGGTACTGTATAATTTATTAGGATTTGACTGGAACGACAGTAAGAAGAAAGACTGGAAATGAAAATGAGAACTAAACTATTCGGTAGACATATTATCTTAGAAATATCTTTACGACCTGATAGATACATCAAGTGGTTACCAGCAATCAAGTACGGATATTCAAAGTGAAAGAGTATAATCCAAAGAAAGTATATACAGGTTATTATATGGGTGAGAAAGTATCTCTGAAACCTCCTGTATATACATTTACACAACTAACACAACTAACACAACTAACACAACTAACACAACCTCATATCAGAGAATTGACAGATGAGGAATTTATTTCTGTTTATAGAACTTGGTCAATTACTGGCAATGACCCATTGGTTTTGAAAGAAGCAGTACTAAGAAAGGCACAAGATAAATGTTAGTTACTACTTACTGTGATATTTTAGTCTTATTGTGTAATAAAAAACCTTATGAAAACAAATATGGAGAATAATCAATGAAAAGACAGAAAGCTCAGGGTGTAGGGTTATACCAGAATGATATAACAAAAGAACTGAATAAGGTTGCTTTTGGTAAAACATTATCTACGGTTTCTTTGAATGACAAGTATAGAGCGTATTGTAAAACCACAGATAAACCTATGACTTTTCTAGAATTCAAAGAATCTCTGTATCCTGTCCGAAGGAAAAAAATAGAACCACAGAAGCCTCCCGTTAAAAAAATATCCAAGTCTGAACAGAAGGAGTTACAGAAACTCCGTGTTGAGAAACGTAGAATCAAAAGAGAATTAAGAAAATCTAAGAAACTCCTCCAGGAAAAAATTTCGAATCCTTGAGTTCCGGCCAGAAAAAAAATATTGGAATTAATCTGTTTGACCTGGAGGACGCTTTTTTTATCCCATAGCCCTTTGTTGCTCCCATACAACACTATGCGCCACTATTACCACTCAACCAGTCTCCAATCTGCCTTTATAACCTCCATGCGACTCCAATAATCCTTTATTACTTTTCTATCTCATTTTAGCGCACCAGACCGCTTTCTTACGCAAAATAACGCTTTACACTCCATCCAATGCCTGTATACTGGTTTTATTGAATGAAAACGGCACATAACCAGTGCTGTTGTTCGTATACAACACTTTATAGGAGATTTCATGGATTTATCGTCTTTATCTATCACGGAATTGAAGCAGATGCTCGCTAGAGTTAATCACGACCTTAAGCTGAATAAGCCTACTATTAAGCGTATTAAAAAAGCTGCTATTATCTCTGAATCCGAAGGCATTATCTGTAATAGAATAGCTGCTGTATATACTGGCAATAAGCAAGTTAATCCAGTGCAAAATGCGAAGCTTAAAGCAGATATTCAAATCCAGAAGGATATTCTAGAGTTTATGAATAATGGCGGTATGATTATCACTAGAAAATCCCGTAAGAATATCAAGTCATTATCAGTATCCAGTAGCATTATATCATTATAATATTCCTGGATGGAGAGCAAACCGAACCGATTAACTCTCCAATAAGGTTTACAGTATTAAAACAGTATTACCATTAAGCATTATTTGAGTATTATTAACTATATTATATAAGGAATTACCATGTTTACACCATTTTGTTCTACCGATTTGGATTCAGTATCCCTTAAAGATAAGCGGATTCTATTAACTGTATTAAAAGAAGCGATTAAAACCGATGTTATATTGTCTAAAACTAATCGTATTATCGCTAAACAGGCTAAAGAGAATGCTCAGAGAGATAAAGTTAATGAGCAGATTAGAATAGCAACAGAGAAACTTGCCAAATTACAAGCAAAATTAGCAAGTTAATCGATTGCTTATAGTAACCATTATGTACCCTCAGCGGCATATAGTGGTTATTAGTAAGTGATTGATTATAAAGAGATAATGTGGTACTGATATATTGTGAATATGCTCGAAAAATGACTCAGGATAAACTAGGACGCACTAGGATAATCTGGATGAGAAACTAAGAGCCGCATAGAGCACCATATTAGCGACTATATTAGCGACTATATTACTTTTAGTTATATAAGAGATTATCCTTTATATCACTATGTTATTATCGGTAGCATTATTATTATATTATTGGATTTATATTGGAGATTATATGAGTAAAAAGCATTATATTAGTATTGCAAGAGTATTATCTGAGAATAAGGCACCATTTCAATTATGTTCTGATATGGCAGTCCAGTTTAAGAATGATAATCGGTTATTTGATATTAACCGTTTTCTATCTGCTTGTGGTCATTAAGGTAGTTTAAGGTATTTTGATAAGGAGTATTATATTGTGAGTATTGATAGGTTATTATTAACTATGAAATTTCAGCATTTATTGCGTAAAGGTAAAGCGAGTAATGAGAATATCTCGCTTATTATGGTTGTTTATCGGAATGTATTAGGAAAGGTATTATGAAGAATTATTCATTTATTTGCAGTAAAGTAGGATTTAGGACATTATATTATCCATTAGGTCATATGATTGATAGAGAT
>Ga0208741_10001229_pt1 | contig 10420 bp, 10 predicted proteins | sample CryBogCBE03Jun09_FD_184576 | JGI IMG/M metagenome (GOLD analysis project Ga0208741, IMG submission 184576) | Freshwater microbial communities from Crystal Bog, Wisconsin, USA - CBE03Jun09 (SPAdes) | ecosystem: Environmental > Aquatic > Freshwater > Lake | place: Crystal Bog, Wisconsin, USA...
CCCTTTATATCTCCTTCATCATTAAAAGCCATAGCCCCAAGATTGTTATAAACCATCGCATTAAAAGGGTTCATTTTTAATACCTGCGTATAATAATGCATTGCCATGTAGGTATCTCCTTTATTTTGATATACGTGCCCCATACAATAAAGTGTATTCTCACTATCTGGCTCTAGAATTAAGGCTATCTCAAAATATTTCAATGCCTCCTCTTCCTTATTTGCCATAGCCAATGCCCTGCCAGTGTTTTGCCATAAGTAGGCGGATCCGCTACATTCATTTTTAGCGGCTGCCAGTAGATACCGGGCAGAGTTGGCAAAATCACCCTTGTCTTCATATATCTTAGCTATCCTTTCCATGGTTTCAGATTCCATATAGCCTTCCTCTTCTATCAGGTGCTTGTCGTAATAAAGCAAGGCATTATCTATTTCCCCCGCTTCCTCATAAGCTTCCGCAACCCCGTCATACATACACCCATATTTCAGTTCTTCGGTCATTTTTCTTCTCAAGGCAATTGCTTCTTCCCATCTTTTTGTTTTTTCCAATGCCTCAATCCAATATCTGTATAACTCTGTATGGTATTGATCGGTGGTTACCAATGTAAGATATTTGCTACTGTATTCTATTACGCGTTCATAGTCTCCACCTCTCAACAAATGACCTACCGAAACGCCTATCAACCTATCTTTTTCTGCTCCACTATACAAATCCATCTTCAAAAGCATCAAGTCTGCTATGGCTACATTGTCCAGGGTAGTGTCTGACAATACTTCTGTATAGTAATCGAAAAAAATGTTACTCATAATTTTTTATTTTGTTTGAAACTAAAAAAGGCAAGTGGTAACTTTTATCCACTTGCCTTTTCAATGAAAGTTCTTTTAGTCCTACACAATCCCTGCACTAAACATAGCACCCCAAGGACCTGCATCTCCATTTTTGTTTACATAACGTCCAAAATAGAAGGCTTTTTTGCCTTCGTCGGCACTTGTAAACAATATTTTATGTAGCTTTTTGTTCATAAACACGGTATGAATACATTCATCTATCGAGGCTGGTGGTACAATAGCTGCCAGATATCTGATTTCTACAAACGATACCCCAACAGGCTTTGCCCTTTTGTTGGTATCTCCATTATAAAAGGAAAAATAGTGAGTCAATGGTTCTTTGTAGGTGATAACTGCTTTAACGGTTTCTATAGGCGCTTCCAAAGGCGTTTTTCCTCCTCCCATAGGATGAATATGAAAAATAAGGGCATCTTCAGCAGTTACCAATTCGTTATCCAACAAAAATTCGTTGATGATAGTACTGATTTCATCATAATAATCTGGCTGAAACTTATTTCTGTTTGCGGTAGCACCGGGGCTATGGGTAGCTTTGGTATCGCAGATTAGACTTAAGCCGTCCCATTTTATTTTGCTTGCAGTAATATTTGTAATAGAAAGAGGCGGAATGCCATAAAGGGTTGCTTTGGCTACAAATACGGGAACTACTGCGTTTTGAAAAGTATCAAACTCTGATGGAAGAGTTGGTATGCTAAAGGTATTTCTGGCACTCATTTTATAATGCTTTTAGTAGCATTTGTGTAAAGGGAAGCTATTAGTGGGTTATTAGTTCATAGTCGCAATATTTTAACAATTTATTGTGTGTTTCGTATTATTTTATTTATTATGGAAATTTTCTCTGTTTTGTAACTAATCCCGAGGGTAAACAATGGCAGTATTGTTGACTACTACAACATTAATAATGCTTGATTAATGTTTAATAAAGCATTATTAGCAATTAATAAAGCTTTAATAATGATTAATAAAGCAATATTAAAGATTAAAAAAGCTTTAATGATGATTAATAAAGTAATGATAAAGATTAATAAAGCAATAATAATGATTAACAAAGCGTCTTTAATAGTTAATAAAGCATTATTAGTGAGTAATAAAGTAATAATAAGGGTGAATAAAGCAAATAGAAAGGCTATAGGTTAATTTCAAGAGGGATAAATGGTTTGGCATATATTTGTATTGACGAAGGTTTTGAGGAACTTAGACAATGGCATGAAGAGGTTTAGAGAAAAGCGAAAGTTTGAAAGAGGTTAAAACCTTCGTCTATTAGAGAGTTAGCTGTCATGCCACTTAACCCCTAATTGTATTTAGCAACACTTGACAAGGATTACTAAAACCTGTATATTCGCTTAGTGAAAAAACAAAAAAATATAGGTCTTGATTTTGTCATAGATAAATTGACAAACTCAATAGAAAATGTTAACTCGGGAGACAGTTTCCCGACGGAAGTTTCTCTGTTGACCAAAGTTGAGTTGAAATCCATTACTAAAACAAACGGTTGGCAATTTAATTGGGCGAAGGAAATAAAAGTTCCAGAACGAGATGTATTTAAACTTACTATTGTCAATAACCCAAACATTATTCAAGGAATAGTAAGTTTAGAAGTTAAAACAGACCATGTATATATGCACCTAATAGAAAGTGCTCCATTTAATATAGGTAAGAATAAAACTTATTACGGAGTGCCAGGTAATTTGGTTGCTTATGCTTGTAAACTTTCATTTCAACGAGGTGGCGAAGGATATGTTTCATTTATTGCAAAGACACAACTAATTGAACATTACATAACAAGTTTGGGAGCAGTTCACTTCGGAGGACACTTAATGGTAATAAATACAGAAACTGCATTAAAATTGATTAATAAATATTTTTAAAAATAAGATTATGGGACTGATTAAAGAACCACTTGAAGTTGACTTTGTAGTTGACCCAAGACCATTGACAAAGCAAGAAGAAATTGCGATAAGTGAGTTTATTAAGGCAGACAAAGCAAAAAGAGTCTTATTGGAAAAAAGACGTTCCAATAAGACAAAGTCCGTAATTAAAACAAGAGAAAAAGAGCCAGCTTAACAAGCACGACAGCTAACAAAAGTGTTTATGAAAGTGCTTGCAGACGGAAGTAATTCAGCAATTATGCTTTCTTTTAGCAGTAGTTTCGGCAGACCTAACATTATGGGACAGTATAGCAAGAATTAAGCAATGGAACAAGAATTAAGCAATTGTCCATCGGCAGACGGAACATTCTTGTCAAGCACCTTCCCAAACACTCATTCGTTGTGTGCTAGACAATGGCAGCCTTTAAACATTAATTTATCAAGATATGAGTAATCTTCTTTTTCAACCTTGGGTTGGACTTAACTATGGAAAAACCGATTTAGGCAAGTTATTAATAGTTGGAGAATCTCATTACTTCTACCATAATGAGACTGATTATGCAAACTTTACAAAAAAGATAATTCAAGGTCTTGGAACTACAGGTGACAATGATTTTTATATAAAAGTTGGACACGTTTTTAATCCAGACAACCATTTAGACTTATGGTCAAAAGTTGCTTTTGCAAATGCTATTCAATACCCTTTCAAGGAATCAAGACAAAGCATAACAAAAGAGCAATACAAAACTGTTGAACCAGCAATAAAAGAATATTTAGAATTAACCACTCCATCTAAAATGATTGTATTCTCTAAAGGAGTTTGGGACAAGGGACTGCCAGAAAGCATTTCGTGGGGTAAATACGTGGAGACACTTCATGATGAAAAGTATGATAGAGGAGGGACAGTTTGGAAATTTGAACATTCTACAGGTTACTGCTATGGAATTGGAATACATCATCCTTCTTCATTGAACCCATATTTCAGACCAGATGAATGGAGACCTTTAGTGGAAAAGTTCCTAGAGAAAGATTACGACTAAAAGCCCAGCAGCCAACATCAGTATCAAATATGGCTGGTGACGGAACAAACTCGGCTTAGGTACCTTCATTTTTATCAATTAATTATTCAGAACTATCTAAGATTTCCTGTCTAAATGATCAAGGGTTTTTCCTCTAAATAGACTTTTGTATTTTCGCATACAACAACATTTTAATCCTTTTTGGGTTATTAAAACCGGTTAACACTTTTAAAGTAGATAATGAATAAACACATCGAGGAAATAAAGAAAATAATACAGCCATTAAGAGAAGAGATCATTAATCATAAAGTTTATTCTGCAATTGAAAACATAGACCACTTGAAAGTCTTTATGCAATATCATGTTTTTGCGGTTTGGGACTTTATGTCATTACTCAAAGCATTGCAAAATAATCTTACCTGCACTTCCATCCCTTGGTTTCCAAAGGGGGCGCCCGATACCAGATATTTAATAAATGAAATAGTGGTGGGCGAAGAATCGGACATTGATAGTAATGGCAATAGAAAAAGTCATTTTGAGTTGTATGTAGATGCCATGAACCAAAGTGGGGCAGATACTGCGCAAATTGAATGCTTTATAGAAGTCTTAAAACAAACAAATGACTTTAAAAAAGCATTTGAAATTTCGGAAGCACCAAAAGAAGCTGCAAATTTTGTTGACTTCACTTTTAAAATTATTCAAAGTAATAAAGACTATTTACAAGCTGCTGTTTTTACTTTTGGCAGGGAAGACCTTATACCAAAGATGTTTCTTTCGATTGTGAATGACATTAACAAAAACTTTCCCGATAGCATATCAATTTTAAAATACTATCTCGATAGGCATATTGAAGTAGATGGTGACCATCATAGTCATCTCGCTTTACAAATGACAACAAGCCTTTGCAATGCAAATGAGGAGTTTTGGAAGGAAGCCGAACATGCAACCATTGAATCCCTACAAAAGCGAATTGATCTTTGGGATGGTGCGTACAACCAAATAATAAAAATGAAAGCTGCTGCGTATACTGAGGTAGGTATTATCTAAGTTTAGCCCGCCATTTAAACATCATAGAATCTCTTTTTCTCATACCGCAGGGATGTTTTCTCTATTGTACCAATCCCTTTACGCCCTACTTTTGCCTCGTTCTTGCCCTCCTGCGTTGGACTTCCTTGAGATGTATTGTGTGAGTTGAACCAGTTTCCAACAGGAATAAGGCTTATTAGGTAGAGGAACATTCTTATATAGTACCTTCCCAAACACTCATTTGTTGGGCGTAATAATAATGTACTACATGTTATTTAACTCAGCCAGTCCATACCACTCCCTATAATCCAGCATGTAAAAACCGCTATTGAAATTACATATTAGTCTCAAAAATATTATTTAGCACCCTATTACAAAACAACAAAAAGAAGCACTAGTAGATGTACTGAGTGGCTGAATGCTGCTATCGAACCATTTTTTTAATTATTCATCAAATAAAAAACAGTTATGAAGAAAATCTACACAGCATTTCTTTTTGTTTGTGCAATTTCAGTTGGTAATGCACAAAAAGTCTATCTCAAGCAAAGTTTCGACAAGCCAACCTTTGATGGCACAACCACATTTATTGCCGATGGCGACTTCTATGGCCCAACAAATGGTGGTTTGGCTTACAGCAGTGCATTTTCTAGTCCCACACCAGACAGTACCCAATTTACTTACATTGGTACAAGTGCATCTAGCATTGGGGTAGATTCTATTGTTCCAGATGGCAATGGCGGCTATGCATTGATGCTGGAAAAACAAAGTGGGGCAAGTAATGCTGCAAGCCTTGTAAGAACTGCACTATTTGATTCTGTTGCGGCACCTACTTTCTTAAAAATCTCATTTGATCTTACTCCGGGAGAATTTTCTGCATCAAAAGCAGCCAATTCATTCTATTGCACTATCGGTGTTTTGACAGATACAATGAAATCTGAGTCTTCTGCTACTACTTTAAATACAAGATTGGCTCTATCACCAAATGGAGGCGCAACCAATATTTTTCGTTTAAGGGATCCAGCAACACCTGCAACAATGGGTGTAGATTCTTTTACCACAGGCTCTAAATACACTATCACTTACGTATTAAACAATGGCGATACTAGTTTATACCACACTTATCAAGCCCCAGATGGCACATTGGATAGTGTATTGGGAGGTCATTGGGATGCTTGGATTACAACAAGTGGCGGGGTATCTACAAAAGAACTTTCTGGAAGAAAAATAGTAAATAAAAGCGTACCAATGCAAAACATACGTTTCCTTGTTACTAATGGCCCTCAGGTATCATATATACTAGACAACGTTCTTGTAACGGACGGTGCAATTGCTACTTTGCCTGTTAGTTTATCTAAATTTGAAGCAAACAAAATAAACAATACAACAGCAACTGTTTCCTGGACAGTAGCCAATGCTGTTAATGTAAAACAATTTGAAATTGCCAAGAGTATAGATGGTGCTAGCTTCAAAACAATTGGTACTGTATCTTTTGGCACAGCAAAAAGTTATTCGTTTACTGATGCCAGCCTAACAACAGGCAACAGCTACTACAGACTTACTACCATCGACAAAAATGGCTCTACACATTACAGTAATGTTGTTGCTATTGTAAACAAAGCAAGTGGCATTGCCGGATTGTCATTAGCACCAAACCTTGTAAGAAACACAGCTGTATTGAGTATCAGTTCGGCTAAACAAGACAATATTGCTGTTACCGTGTATGACTTTGCTGGACGCAGTGTTTTGCAAAAAACCATTGGAATCTCCGCAGGAAATAATAGAACAAGTGCAGACTTCAGTAGTTTGAAAACAGGAAGTTATTTATTGAAAGTAGTTTCATCAGACGGTAGTATTCAAACTTCCCGATTCGAAAAACTGTAAATAATCTTGTATTTAAGGTGGTTGCTAAAAGTTATTCAGCAACCACCTTAAATACATTTCTTTTTAAATTCTTAATGTAAAACTTACTTAAATAGATTTTTTGAAATGAAAAGGCATTTGAGGCATACGCTTAGATGCCTTTTGTAATTATTAATTTAAAACAACCCTTTATGAGCAGATCACTTATTACAATTATTTCAGCAGTTTTACTGATTGCAGTTGGCTCTTCTGCCATCAATGCACCTGAACGTTCAACTTATACAAATGGAGCTTCTGTTACCGGCTACAGCACAGGTTGTGGTTGTCATAGTGCAGGTGGACCAACAGGTTCTGTTATATTGGTAGGTTTACCAGACACAGTTGTTGTAAATCAAAAATATGCAATTAGTCTAGTTATCTCCGACCCTGTTGCAAAAAGATGGGGCTTTGATATGGCGGCTGGTTCTGGCAAAATAACATCAACCAATTCAAATGTTGCTATTACGGGATCCAGAAATATACATCATGGCACTGCTGCCCCATTTGGACCAGCGCCTTCCTATACGTATGATAGTATCTACTGGACAGCTCCTGCAACTCCTCCTACAGGTGGTGGCACAGTTAAATTTAACTATGCTGCAAATGCCGCAAATGGAGATAACTTAGTTGGTGGAGACCATACTTATAAAGGTTCATTTACTACACATGTGATTGTTGTTACCCCTGTGAAACTGCAATCATTTGATGCCATCGTAGTAGGAAATAATGTAAAAATAAGCTGGCTGACTGCTACAGAACTAAATACTGACCACTTTGAAATAGAAAGAAGCAGTAATGGGAAAGACTTTGCAACTGTAGGAAAAGTAACTGCAAGTGGAAACTCAACTACAACAAAAAGCTATTCTTACACAGACGATGCAAGCAAACTGAATGGAACGGTTTACTATAGATTGAAATCTGTAGACAAATCAGGGGCATCTAATTATTCATCAGTTGTATCGAAAGAGATTAACCTTTCAGCTAAGTTGGTTACTAAACTATATCCAAATCCATTGAGAGAGGGGCAGGACATAAAATTAACTTACTTATCTGAAAAAGCTACCAATGTGACCTTCATCATAACAAATGCTTCTGGTAAAAAAGTAAGTGCAAACAACTTAAGCGTAACAGCTGGCAGCAACAATCTGTCACTTCCAGCTAATAGATTATCTGCAGGAGTTTACCACTTAAGTGTATCTGTGGATAATGCAATTGTGCAAAGTCTTCCAGTTATAGTGGAGTAGGCGTATTTAAACATTTAATAGATAAAAAAGAAAGTGGCAACTAGTAAAATTCTAGTTGCCACTTTCTTTTTATATCAATTACTTTATCCAGAACTATCTAAGATTTCCTGTCCGAATGACCAAGGCTTTTAGTTGGGTTTACCTTATCGCGGATCAGTTGCTTTAGTTCCTTTATTTCTATAAATTCCCCTGCTTCTTTTCTATCAAAGGCAATCGTTTCATCTATAAAGATGGTATATCTACCTGCAGTTTCCGAAGGTCTCAGCATAACCCCACGCACATCATCCGTAAAAGTGGAAAGTATCTCTTGCGCCATGTAAGCCGCCCTCAATAGCCAGTTACACTTGGGGCAATATTCGATTGTAATAGTGGGCTTCATACTTTAGTTATGAGTGATGAAATATGAATTATGAGTTTATGAAAGAAAGTGGTTGAATAATAAAAACGCCAACTATTTATGTCGGCGTTTTTACTCATAACTTATCACTCATAATTCATAACTAAATGTCTTATTCCGTAATTGCAGCAATGCCTGGCAATACTTTTCCTTCAAAATATTCCAACATAGCACCACCGCCGGTACTTACGTAGCTAACCTTATCGGCAAAGCCAAATTGATTTACTGCTGCAACGCTATCACCGCCACCTACTAAGCTAAAAGCTCCTAGTGCAGTAGCCTCAGCAACTGCTATCGCAATTGTTTTGGTACCATTCTGAAACTTCTCCATTTCGAATACGCCCATTGGACCATTCCACAAGATTGTTTTAGAACGCTTAATCACATTTGCAAACTGCTCTTCAGCATTTGGTCCAATGTCCAAGCCCATCCATCCATCAGGAATGGCATTGCTAGGTGCAGTAGACGTATTTGCATCCGCAGAAAAATTATCAGCAATAATACTATCACTTGGCAAGTGGATAGAAACGCCCTTTGCCTCAGCAGTTTTCAATAATTCCAATGCCATTTCCAAACGATCATCTTCACAAAGACTTTTACCAATATGACCACCTTGAGCCTTCATAAAAGTATAAGCCATACCACCACCAATGATAATATCTGTGGCTCTTTGCAATAAATTTTCGATGATCAATATTTTGTCTGAAACCTTGGCACCACCAATAATAGCAGTAAAAGGCTTTTCGCTTTCGTGCATCACTTTCTCAGCACTTGCAACTTCACTGTTCATCAACAAACCAAATACTTTGTTGTCAGCAGAAAAGTACTTAGCGATCACAGCAGTACTAGCATGTGCCCTGTGAGCCGTACCAAAAGCGTCATTCACATATACATCACCTAGCTTACTTAGTTTCTCCGCAAAAGCTTCGTCACCAGCTTCTTCTTCTTTGTAGAAACGAAGATTTTCCAATAAAAGGACATCACCTGGCTTCAATGCAGCAGCAAGCTCAACAGCAGACTCACCAATACAATCATCTGCAAACTGAACATCAATACCACCAAGTAATTCACTTAGGTGAATCACTATATGCCTTAAAGAATATTTATCCTCTGGGCCACCTTTTGGTCTACCCAAATGACTCATTAAAATAACACTTCCCCCATCAGCCAATATTTTTTTGATGGTTGGGATAGCTGCCCTCATTCTGTTATCGTCTGTGATAGCAAGGGTTTGTTTGTCTAAGGGAACATTAAAATCTACACGAATCAATGCTTTCTGCCCTGAAAAGTTGTGTTCTGAAAATTTGCTCATTATGTAAAGTTTTATTTAAGAAAAAGAAATTGTTCTAAGGATAGTTCTTCATGACCGTTCAAAAGTAAAGTAAAAACAAGTTTAATAAGCTAAACTTTAGTTATTATAGCAGATGAATACAATTAAATACAATACAAATTGGGTACTTATCCACTAAGTATCCTACATTTTAGAAGGATGCAACCAAAAACACTTTACATTAAGAATAGTATTCAATTATATTTGCCAACTGTCACACTTTCTATAATGAATAAGGTTGGGCGAGAAGAACACATTTTGATTTTGAACTATTTAAAAAAATTGCTAACAGGATGGAGACATTAATGGTTATAATAACGGGGGTAGTAACCCTTGTTATCGGGGTTGTAGCGGGGAAATTGGTTTTCGCAAAAAATACAAAACAAGAACTTGAAGACGTAGAAGCGAAAGCACAAGCTATCATTAAAGAAGCTGAACTAAGAGCCGAAACAATCAAGAAAGAAAAACAATTAGAGGCCAAAGAAAAGTTTGTACAACTAAGAGAACAATTTGACAATGAAATTTTAGAGCGTAACAAAAAAATTGCTGAGTCAGAAGCCAGAGCCAAACAAAAAGAAAACGAGATTAACCAAAAAGCTAACTCAATTTCTCAGAAAGAAGGCAATCTCGACAAATTAATCAAGGATCAAGACGTAATAAAAGACAATCTGAACAAACAGATTGCCGAAACGAATGCAGTAAGAGAAAACCTTAACAAACAGATTGAGGCTGTAAATCAACAAAAAGCACAGTACGAAAAGCACGAACAAGAACATCAACAAAGGCTGGAAGCAG
>Ga0208741_10001230_pt1 | contig 10405 bp, 16 predicted proteins | sample CryBogCBE03Jun09_FD_184576 | JGI IMG/M metagenome (GOLD analysis project Ga0208741, IMG submission 184576) | Freshwater microbial communities from Crystal Bog, Wisconsin, USA - CBE03Jun09 (SPAdes) | ecosystem: Environmental > Aquatic > Freshwater > Lake | place: Crystal Bog, Wisconsin, USA...
TCACTTGAAGGTTGCTCTTCAAGTAGATCCAAGCATTGATCGCCCAGGGATTAAGAATAGACCTGTCCAATCAATATACGAACGTCATAGTCAGTTAGTTGCTTGTAAGTATATTGATGAAATTCTTTTATATGATACCGAAGATGATCTTTTAAATCTGATTAAATCACAAACTATGCACATTAGATTCTTGAGTGAAGAATATATGAATCGTGATTTTACTGGTAAAGAGTATTGCTTGAACAATGGTATTGAAATCCATTACCATAAGCGTCAACACAATTTTAGTTCATCTGAATTAAGAAATCGTATCCACAAGCTTGAACTAGAAAAACTTCAAGAGAAGTATGAAAGTCCAATTCCTCCTCATTCAATTGAGCTTTTAAAGACGAGCAAGAAATGATTAATACTACTATAGTAACTGCTTTTTTTGATGTGGGTCGGGGAGATGTTCCTCCTGTCGTAAGAGGAAGACAGGTTCCTGGTTATCAAAAGCGGACATCTGATGAATACCTGTATTACTTTAATTTCCTGGCTACCATGAAAAATAATATGATTATATACACAGAACCTAAGTTCGTGGATATAATCAATCAGATTAGAGCCTCTCATGGTAATGTAGAAAATACTAAAGTAATCGTGTATGAAAATGGACTAGATAGCTTCAACTTTATATCAGATATGGTACAAAAAGTTTTAGATTCAGATGAGTATGTAAGTAAGATTGACAATCCCCATCTTATTGAATATTGGAATGCTAAGTATAACTTAGTAAATTTTTTAAAGTCGCATTTTGTTTCACAGGCTTATGAAAATGATTTTATCAAAACCTCTAAGGCTGCTTGGATTGATTTTGGTTACTGTAGGCATTCTAGCACTCTTCCCCCATCTTTGTATTGGGATTATGATTTCGATGTTAATAAAATTCACCTCTTTAACTTAAAAGATATTGAGCCTCAACGTGATGTTGTCGATATTATAAAAACAGGCGATGTTTATATTATGGGTTGTCATATTGTTGCAGGCTCTCATATGTGGTCCAAATTAAAAGATCTAGTGTTTGATAACGTAGCAGAATTACTACAACGAAATTTAACAGATGATGATCAAACAATGCTGTTGCTTTCTTATCTAAAAGATCCTACAATATTTGAATTGCACCCAGTTGATCCTATCAACTGGTTTATCATTTTTAATAAATTTAATAACTTGAGAGATGCCAATGTATAATGTAGTTATTCCAATGGCGGGGTTAGGAAGCAGATTTCCTTCACACCAATATCCTATGCCCAAACCTTTAATACCAGTCAATGGAGAACCTATGATTACCAAAGCTATTAATAGCTTTGGATTTGATACATTATCATTTAATTGCAATTGGTATTTTGTTGTAGCTAAAAATAATTTTACTAATCAAATAAAAGATACTATTTGCCTTTCAGTTCATGGTGCTAATTTTATTGATATTGATTATATCACAGAAGGACCTGTATGTTCTGCTCTGTTAGTAAAAGATAAAATTAACAATGGTGATGAATTAATTATTGCTAACTGTGATCAGATTATGGAATGGGATAGCCATATGTTCTTCTTAAATGCAAGAACATTTCAAGGTTGTGTAGTAACCTACCATACAGATACTGATAAAAACAGTTATGCACGTATTGATGAAAGAGGTTATGTTAAAGAGATTCGTGAAAAACAAATTCTCAGCAATGTTAGCTTGAATGGTATTCATTATTGGCGTCAAGGAAAGTATTTTGTTGAAAGTGCAGAAGCTATGATTGAAGCACAAGACAGAGCACCAAATGGCGAGTTTTATGTTGGACCTACATATAACTATATGGTTAAAGAAGGACGTACCGTTGGTATCTACCACATCCCCAACCAACAACATCATGCTGTTGGTGTTCCTCATGATTTGGAAGCTTATTTAAATTATGTTAAAAGAAAAACTAAGTAACATGACCCGTGGATGGTTCATTGGTGATTTTGAACCATCACTTCTAAAGACAAAATATTTTGAAGTAGGTATTCTTACACACAAGAAAGGTGAAGAATGGCCTGAGCATTATCATAAGATTGCCACAGAATATACAGTACTAATTTCCGGTTCAATGACCATTTGTGGTGAGTTGATTGAAGCTGGAACTATTTTTATTTTAGAACCAAATGAAATTGCTGATCCAGTCTTCCATGAGGATTGTACAGTAGTTGTTGTTAAAACACCAAGTGTGATTGGAGATAAGTATGTCGTTTGATGCTTTTCGTAATAAGTCTGAATTAGATTCAGAAGAATACATTTTTGTAAAATATGAATTAGACAGCACTGAGAGTGTAAAGAAAGCTGCTTGGGATTTAGCTATTGGTCAAAGTGTTGGCAATCCTAATGTTCGTAATGAATGGGAAACCGATCAACTATTTGAGAATCATAGTTGCCTGATTACTATGGTAGATGAAGAAAATAAACTAGCAGAGATTGCTTTTCCAGTAGTCAATACAAATTGGAAAGAAGATGGTATCTCTCATCTACTTTGCCAAATTATGGGTGGTCAAACAGACATCGATCATATCACCAAGAGCCGAGTTATTGATATTGAAATTCCACAATCTGTAAAAGCTTGGTTTGATGGTCCACAATTTGGTTTTGATGGTTATCGCGAATATCTTGGCCAATACAACAAACCTTTGTTTGGTGGTATTATTAAGCCTAAGACAGGATTGCTTCCAGATCAACTGCTTGAGATGGTTAAGCAGATGGTTGAAGGTGGCGTAGACTTTATTAAAGAAGATGAAATCTTATCCAATCCTTCTGTATGTCCACTTTGGCAACGTGTTCCATTGATTGCCAATTATCTTGCAAATTGTGGTCGTAAAGTAGCTTATCATTTTTGTATTAACAGTGATCCGATGTATGTTATCGAAAGAGCTAAATTTGTAGCAAGGCACAGTACAGAAAATCTAACTCTTGGTGTCCATATCAATGTGTGGTCTGGCCTTGGTGTTTATAATAGCATTCGTAAATTGGATCTTCCATTGTTCATTCACTATCAGAAGAGTGGTGAGAAGACGTTCACACATCCAAAGAATCCGTTTGGTATCTCATGGCCTGTACTTTGCGAGTTGGCAGGTCTATCTGGTGCAGACACTATTCATGCTGGCATGATTGGTGGCTACTCCTCTGATGATCCTGCTATGATGGAACATGCAATTGCCAATCTAAACAAGTATGGAACCATTCCATCACTATCTTGTGGAATGCATCCTGGTCTAGTTGATTATGTTACTAAATTGTTTGGTTCTGTAGATTACATGGCTAGTGTTGGTGGTGCTATTCATGGCCATCCAGATGGTACTCATGCTGGTGCAAAGGCTATGCGTCAGGCTATCGATAAAACGTATGGTCCAGAATATGACGTTGCAATTGCTAAGTGGGGATTGGTACAGTGAAAAAGAAAAATGTATCATGGACCGATACTCAAACCGGTCAAAACATTTTTGATTCATATAATAACTGGATCATGAGTGCTGATAGAAAAGTATTTTTTAAATTAGCAATGAGAATGGATCTTTTTAATCAAGTTAAAGATCTTCATGGTGATATTGTTGAGTGCGGCGTATTTAAGGGAGCAGGCCTTTTGGCCTGGCTCAAACTCATTGATATGCACCAACCACACTCGATTAAGAAAGTAATTGGGTTTGATTTTTTTGATCCAAGCTTTACTGATACGTTGGAAAGTGCAATTGATAAAGAAAACATGAAGCATGTTTTCTCTAGAGATCCTACACTTAAGGTTTCTGAATTGGCTATCGAAAGCATTAAAGCCAAATTAAATAATGCAGGATTTAACGACGGTAAATTTGAATTGGTCAAAGGAGATATTTCTGAGACATCAAAGATTTTTGTTGAAGATAAACCTGGTTTTAGGATATCATTATTATATCTTGATTTGGACTTAGATGAGCCTACATATGATACACTTGAGGCTTTCTGGGATAGAGTTGTTCCTGGTGGTATTGTTGTATTTGATGAGTATGCTATCTACAGCTGGACTGAGTCTAACGCTGTTGATAGATTCTTTAAAGATAAAAAAGTTAAAATTATAAACACAAATATATTTTCCCCATCCGCTTATATTATTAAGGAATAACATGAAAACTGCAATTATAATTAATGGTCATGTGAGGACATGGGAAAAGTGTAAGGATAGTTTCATTTCTACATTTGATAATATTGATGCCGATATCTTTGTTTCAGTTTACGACCAACAATATGGTTATGCTCAGTACATTCGGGATATTCAAGATTTTCAAGAAGAAAAAGCACTAACAACAAATACAATTTATCAAATGTTCGATGGATTAAATGTCAAGGAATTTTTAATTGATAATGTTGAAGCTGTTGCCAAATTAATTGAAGAAGAAAAATCAAACATCAAACTAGTATTCAATACAGAAAAACATGGCTCTGGCATTTTTGATTCTGTCTACCCTCAATATCGTAAACTACATGAGATTAAAAATATTGTTATGAAATATGAACAAGATAATAATTTTATGTATGATAGAATTATTAAAACTAGAACAGAGTTGATATACAATGATGAAATTGCAAATAGAGCAATTAAATTGTTGGATGATGATCAATTTTTAATTGATGCTGGTAATGTTACTCCTAATGATGTTATGTTCGTAACTAGTAGGGAGAATGCTTTCAAGGTTATAGATTTTATCTATGATGAATTTTTTAATCCATTGTATCCCGAAGCTAGTGTCCATTGGCCACCTCACAGCATTCTAGATCAAGCTCTGAAACATAATAATATTAATACTGTTTCTCGTCGTTTGATTAAGCACGTTGAAAGAGAGAAACTTCAGCAGGTATACTAATGATTAAGATCGCTCATCGTGGACTCTTTGAAGGTCCCAATAAAGATTTAGAAAATAAACCTCAGCAAATTGATGCAGCTTTATCTAAAGGATTTGATGCGGAGATCGATCTTCAAGTTTGCAAAAATAAATTATTTTTAGGTCATGATACCCCTGACTACGAAATAAATGAATTTTTTTTATTAAAAAGAGGATTGTGGATTCATGCTAAGAATGCCGAATCACTTCGTTATCTGGCAATGAAATTTCCTACTCTAAATTATTTTGCGCATGATCAGGATCCAGTAGTTATCACAAGTCAAGGATGGTTGTGGTATCATTGCTTTCATCTTAAGGATATTAAAAGAGGCAGAGCAATTGCTGTCATGCCTGAATATACGTTAACTGATACTTCTAGTTTTCATAAATTAGAGTGCGATGGTATTTGTTCAGATTATGTGGGTCAATTATGAGAACAGCTTTAATTCTTACTGGACACATGAGATGTTGGAGGCAAATGCTTCCTCATATCAAACAAAAGTTAATCGATCCATATAATGCTGATGTTTTTATTAGTTGTTGGGATACAGAGGGTTGGTGGCAATGGCAGGCACCAAAAGGATTTTATGAAAATTCTCCTCGTGTGAATCCTGATGAAATAAGAGATGCTTTTAATACTAAAGAGATGAGATATGAAGAATATCAACCTCACGATTCTTATTTTACTGAAAGAGCAAAGCAATACACCAACTCTTACATAGCTCCTAAAAATATTCTTTCCATGACTTACAAGTGGTTGGATGGGTTTTATTTAATGAAGCACCATATGGCCATAACTGGTAAAACATATGATTTAGTAATAAAAACAAGAACAGATCTAGAAATACTTGGTGAACTACCTAAATTTGAACCAAATAAATTTTATACATTATACAACCATTACGATCAAGGTGGTTATAATGATGTATTCTATGCTAGTAATTTTAAACAAGCTGATCATGTAGCAAATTTTATTGTTAATTTTGATTATTTGTATTCACAAACAAATACTGTGTGTACACATTTAATGACTAAAAAACATTTTGAAAATGCAAATTTTAACTTGACTGAATTACATATTCCATATAAGCTACATAATACACCCTGGGGACAACACCAGGATGTTACAATGTACATAACACCTAAATAATAAATCGTGTTTTGTTTGAACACGTGAAGCTTAGGGATAGTACCCTTAAGTCAACAGAAGGACAAACAATGAAGAAACTACTATTAGCCCTAATATTGGGGTGTAGTATGTCTGTTTCTGCATCATACGCTAAAGATAATTTAACTAGTGATCAAATTTATAATATGGTTACAATACAAGCAGAAAAGCATAATGTTCCAACTAAACTTGCGCATGCGGTGATAAAATTGGAATCAAATTACGATCCTGATGTCAGGGGTCAAAAAAATGAGTACGGATTAGGCCAGATTCTTTGTAGCACCGCTAGAGGAGAAGGATTCAAAGGTAAATGTGATCAATTGAGAGATCCATCTACCAATTTAGAATATGTTATGGCCTATTTGAGAACCGCTTTGGATTTTACTAATGATGATATTTGTCAAGCAGCCACCTACTATGCCAGCGGTCACATCATTGTATCCAAGAAAAAATCTGCTTATTGCAGAAAAATGGTTGACAATATAAAATAAATATCGTACTATATAATTCAAGCAGCAACTTGTAAGAAACTATTACAAGTTGCTGCCTAATATATTGGGGGATTGTCTAATGGTAGGACTGCGGATATATAAATAGTGCTATAGGAGTATAGCATATGAAATACATAGTTTACAAAATAACAAATAAAATAAATCAGAAATATTATATTGGTATTCATAAAACTAATAATATATATGATGATTATATGGGCAGTGGTAAATTAATTAAGCACGCCATAGAAAAATATGGAAGAGAAAATTTTCATAAAGATATTTTGTACATTTTTGATACTCTACTAGAAGCTCGAGAGAAAGAAACGGAAATAGTTGATTTAAATTTTATTGGGTGTGATAATAATTATAATATTTCTATAGGAGGGGGTTTGGGCGGTGCTGATATAAACGGTTTAACATTTTTAGGTAAAACCCATTCTAATGAAACTAAGGAAAAAATACGACAAACACGTCTAGGAAAATCATATCTTACAGATGAAGGTCGAAGCCATGTTATCTTAAGTAATAAAAATAATCAATTAAGAAAAGAAAAGATAAGCAATACTTTAAAGGGCAGACCTTCTAATAATAAAAAAGGTATTAATGGTATCGATACAGGTAAAATAAAAAAAGGATATCGTTATAAAAGAAAACACCAACTAATGTGGATCACTGATGGTGTTCTTAATACTCGAATAAAATTAAATGATCCAATTCCAACAGGATGGATAAGAGGAAGGACAATTTAATAGCTGGGGAATGGCGCAATTGGTGGCGCAGGGGACTTTGAATCCCAAGGTTGTAGGTTCGAGCCCTACTTCCCCAGCTATTAAATTGGACTAATTAAGCCAACATAAATATATTTTTAATATTCATAAAAAAGGTTTGCGAAATGAGTACATCAACATGGGGCTACCATTTACTAATTGATGCCACTGCAGGTCAGAAAGATCTGATTGGTTCTAAAGAAAACATCAACGCTTTTATTAAGGACTTGGTAGTTGCCATTGATATGGTAGCTTTCGGTGAACCTTGGATTGAAACATTTGCCACTCATGATTTTTCTAAGTCTGGTTACAGCATGTGCCAGATGATTGAAACTTCAAACATCACAGGTCATTTTGTTGACGAGAATGGCAACTTCTACATCGATATTTTTAGTTGTAAGCCATTTGATAATGAAGTAGTATTCAATGTAGTTGATAAATATTTCAAGCCAGAAAAGATGCGTCATCACTTTATCTCTCGTGATGCTTAAAAACAAACTTGAAGCGCGGTAGTGAAACAGTATCACAGCGGTCTCATAATCCTCAATTCTAGGTGCAACTCCTAGCTGCGCAAGTTTATTATTATTATATGAAGGTGATCTATGAAAATTGAACATGCTTATATTCTGTATATTGACAATCCTGAAGCCACTAATTACATGGAACAATGTAAGCAGTCTTGCATAGACCATAACGTACCAGTCACCCCATTTCTTGGATTTAAGCTTCCTACAACGGTTGAAGAAGTCAAAGAGAAATGGGGTGTTCGTATTGATCCTGTTGTTCAAGAACGTATTGAGGAACCAGTATTTCGTATTTGGTTTAAAGAACAACTCTGTACTGCCGGACATATTGCTATGTGGAAAGATATTGCCAAGCAAGATAAAGCATTTGCTATTTTTGAACATGATGCTATCGTGAAGCGCAATTTTGATGGTATCGAAGTCAACGATGGTGAAATTGTTTTCCTAGGATATCGTGTAGATCATCGTGATGATTATCAATGTATCGATGATCAATTTACAAAAATTCCATTGAATAAATTTGAAGGTACGCATGCATACGCCATTACCCCTAATACTTGTAGATATCTTTTGGAAGCTATTGAGCAAAGAGAGTACCTACCGGTAGGTATTTCTGTGGACTTCTATCTTGGTGTTCAAAATCTTTTTAAGCTGAATATGTTTGTTGCTGATCCTGCTCCTGCAATTGCTGCTGTTGAAGATAAGGTATCAGAGACACAGCCAGAGGGTAAGGTAGCCAAGTATAATATGTTGCCTCCTGATGGGTTCCTTAAAGGTCTTGTTAAACCCGAAAAATATTCTATCGATGAAAAGAATGGATGGTTGGTGTTCTAATGAAAATTAATATTGGCAAGTATCCTAAAAATAGTAAAACGGAACGTAAGATCTCCGTAAAGATTGAACCTTTCGATACATGGTCGATGGATCATACATTAGCTCTTATTATTCATCCTATGCTTGTCCAACTTCAAAAGACAAAGCATGGCTCACCATTTACCGAGGATGATGATGTTCCAGAAGAACTCCGTTCCACATCAGCTCCTCCTAAAGAAAATGAATATGATACAGATGACAATCACCACAAACGTTGGGATTGGATTTTAGAAGAAATGATTTGGGCATTTGCTCAACAAATTGATGATAATGCTAGTAACCAATTTCATTCAGGTAATATTGATTTACAATTCAAAGAAGTGGAAGTGGATGGTCAAACCTTCCATGAAATGGTAAGAGGTCCACTCGATACTAGTTCTTACGATAAGGAGGGTCACGATGCTTGGCAAGCCAGAAAAAGTAATGGATTTAGATTATTCGGAAAGTATTTTGAAGCACTATGGGACTAATACTCACAATTACTCCGTAGATGCTTTAAAAAAAGCTGCATTTGTCGATGAGATTAATAATGTGCTTAAAGTGAATAATTCTGTTGACCAATTAGCAATTATATACTATCTTGAGAATAGAATAAAAGAGATAGATAAAAGGTACAAATAGGTTTTTGGGGGCGGGTGTTGGTACACGGGAGGGTTTTATAAACCCTTTAGCATCAGATGGGTGTTCTTGACTAGGTTCGAATCCTAGCGTCCCTACCAAATTCTAGGAGATTAATATGGCCGATAAGATTGATTTTGAAGGTATTGATTCAAAAGAGTTGCTAGCTGAGCTAGATCGTCGTGGCGATAATGTTGAGCTTGGAGACTTTAGTGATTATGATATCATTGACCATCTTCAATGGAACGGATATAATGTCGATCCTGATTTGGATGATTACGATGATGATGAATTGACTAAAGAACTACAAAGTCGAGGTTTTTCTGTATGGGATAAAGAAGCAGATTACAATCGTGATCTCCTAGAACTATATACTACATATCAGACAATGTCCCCAGAGTTCTTTGAGAAAGAATTGAAGAAATTTTTTCGTGAAAATTTAAACGCGAATATATACTAATGAAAGTTAAAAAGTTAATTGCTAAGCTATATAAGAAAATTATTCTTGGAGACAAGCAAGGTGAGAAGAAAGTGTGGCTTAAAATTATGAAGAAAAGTCTTAAGGGTAAGCATACAGAAGCTGTTAAATAAATATAAAACAATTGGTCTCATAGCTTAACTGGACAAAGCAAGGGATTTCATTTTATATAAATACCTATATGCGAACGTAGCCGAGGGGAGCTTCTACCTCCTTAGACGTAACTGGAGCTGTAAATGGGGGTTCGAATCCCTCCGTTCGCGCCATAGGAAACAAAAATGAAAAAAACATTGTGTAATAAATGTAATAATTATTTTGCTAATAGAGCAGGCAATTATAATCGACATCACATGGTATGTGACGGAAATTATATTTTACCTGAACAAAGAGGTGTTTGTAAATATTGCAATATTAAGTTTGATCTAAATGATAAACCTAAAGGCTGGATGGCTAACCATAGCAGATGGTGTGATAGCAATTTAGATAGAGAAAAATATAAAAAATCAAATAAAACTAATATTAAATCTATGCAGACTCCAGAAGCTAGAAAAAAAGCTATAGAAGGTATAAAAAAA
>Ga0208741_10001232_pt1 | contig 10398 bp, 6 predicted proteins | sample CryBogCBE03Jun09_FD_184576 | JGI IMG/M metagenome (GOLD analysis project Ga0208741, IMG submission 184576) | Freshwater microbial communities from Crystal Bog, Wisconsin, USA - CBE03Jun09 (SPAdes) | ecosystem: Environmental > Aquatic > Freshwater > Lake | place: Crystal Bog, Wisconsin, USA...
TTTTTTTAGGCTGGGTGTGCGCAATGAAAACTTAGGCATCGTTCACAATGTACACACACCTAAGTTTAATATAGACGAGCGGGCCATACAAACGGGCATTGGCATGATGGCCTGGTTAGGCGCAAACATTGAAGCGGTTTAGGTTTTTTATAAAAATTCGTTACCTTAATATTTTGAAAAACGTATTGTCAATAGTTGTTATCCGTAAAATAAGGCTCATAGCCTTCTTTGTGGTATGTGCTTTTTTATGCCATGCACAAGGAAGAAAAATTGACAGTACACTTAGGGTCATCAATTCGCACCCTAAAAATGATACCGTTAAGGTTGTTTCATTGTTGTACTTAAGCGATTTGTACCAAAGCATTAATTTGAAAAAAGCGCTTAGTTATGCCAACTTGGCAAACACCGTTGCGGCATCATTAAATAATAAATACTACATCGGGCTTTCTTTATCTAGGATAGGGAGTGTACAGGCCTGGTATGGAAAAACAAACGAGGCACTAGGGCTTTATCTAAACGAAATTGAATTAGCAAAACAAATCAATTCGAGCCAACTGCTCCAGGATGCCTATGATGGCATAGCATATGTGTACGAAATTGAAGGTGAATGGGAGCAATCCTTGCAATATGGGCTAAAATCGCTAGGCATATCCGAAAAAAGCCCATCCGAGATAAATTTGGGTTATTCATACCACCAGCTTGGTTCGGTATACCTTGGCCTGGGAGATAATTTAAAAGCCGAACTTTATTTGAAAAAGGCAAAAATTATTTTCGCCAATAAATCTAATAATGACAGGGTTGCTCTATGCAACGTGGATCTTGCTAAAGTATATGCCAATTTGCATTATTTCAACCTTGCAAAAACCTACCTCGATTCCGCATTGCAACAATTCTCGGCAGCGGAGGAGCCGTTTCAAATCGCCGAAACGTACCAGCAACTGGGCAAGCTGCTGCTCAATGAGGGGCTTTACAACGACGCCGAATATTATTACCGGCAGGCCTTGGCAGTATATAGTAACGAAGGGTCTGCCGACATTGATTACGCCCACGCGATGCTTGGCTTGGGTGAGGTAGCATTGGCAAGGCGGGACTATAAAACAGCTTTGGTTGTGCTAAAAGATGACTACGACAAACTCTTGGCCGCCCACGATGGGGGGAAGGGGTTGGAATGTTTGTTGTATTTGGCCAGTGCTGATTCTGCAATTGGTAATTTTACGGAGGCATATGGTTATTTGCAGCAATACCGAAGGGTTTACAATGATTTTTACAACGAGAAAAAGAACAAGGCAACCCAAAGAATGCTGATTGAATTTGAGGTGGAACGGCAGAACGGGGAAAATAAGATATTGCGCACAAAGTATATTGAACAACAACGGCAGTTTATTATCATTATTTCAGCTTGTGGCCTGATGATGCTTGGGGCACTTTTTTTGGTGGTAGTTTACAGGCAAAAAAATGCGGCTTTCAAATCCATTGAAAGACTGCAAGAAGAAACTGCTGCCAAGAACAAAGAAATGCTGCTGGCAAATAGCGTAAAAGACAAACTAATTTCCATGATAGCCCACGATGTGCGGTCACCTTTGGCATCGGTGCAAAATACGTTGACGCTTACGCGGGAAGAGGTGATAAGCTTAGATGAGTTTGCGCAGTTAAGCCAAATGCTGGAAATGGATATTCAGCACCTTACAGGGATGCTTGACAATACCCTTATGTGGGCAAGGGAGCAGATGATTGATTTAAATATTAACAAAGTAAGCTTTAATGTTTGCGATGTAGTAGACGATGTAACAACCCTATACCAGCAAACCATTACCAGTAAAGGCGTTTTGGTGTACAACAATATTCAGCCTCATACAATGGTTTTTTCTGACAAGGATATTATCTCCACAGTGCTGAGAAATATTATTTCTAATGCTATTAAATTCACGCCTCCAGGTAAGGCGATATACATAGAACAAAAGAATATTAAAAGCAAAGTACTGATCAGTGTAAAGGACGAGGGTGTGGGTATAAGTGATGAAGTGCTTAAAAAGATTAACGACAAAGAATTTATTTCCACTCGCGGAACCGATAATGAAAAAGGTACCGGGTTGGGGCTTTTGTTTAGCCGGGATTTATTGTTGAAACTTGGCGAAGATTTTCAGATTAGCACCGTGCAAGGCAAAGGCACAGCGGTAACCATTTCCATCTCCATCAAAAAATAGGTGTTTTTATTGCGGCCCCCTAATATTTAAATTAGTGTAATTTGCAGCGCTGTTTTAATAGGCACCCAGTTAGCGAGCACCATGCGGAACAAAGTATCCTAAACAACCGAGTAATTGTTGTTTGGAAAGTTTTTTTCGTTTTTTGGCATACGGTATAATTTTTACCGATTAGGTGCAACGATGGTTTAGGCAGGTGTACCGTGGTGCTTACTTACAGCTATTTTATCAACGCATTTCAACAACCAATATGTCAAATGAACTTCGGCGCGAGGCTGCATTGGAATACCATGCAAAAGGCAGGCCCGGGAAAATTGAGGTGGTACCAACCAAAGAAGCAAAGACACAGCGTGACCTTTCATTGGCCTACAGCCCGGGCGTTGCCGAGCCTTGCATGGAGATTTTTAGAAACAAAGATGACGTGTATAAATACACCGCCAAAGGCAATTTGGTAGGCGTAATAAGCAATGGTACCGCCGTGTTGGGCCTAGGTGACATTGGCCCGGAGGCAGGTAAACCCGTTATGGAAGGCAAAGGCGTTTTGTTTAAAATTTTTGCGGACATTGATGTGTTTGATATTGAAATAAACGAAAAAGACCCCGAAAAGTTTGTACAGATTGTAAAGGCCCTGGAGCCAACATTTGGCGGAATAAACTTGGAGGATATTAAAGCACCGGAATGTTTTTATATTGAACGGGCGCTTCGGGAGCAATTGAACATCCCTATTATGCATGATGACCAGCACGGTACGGCTATTATAAGCGGTGCGGCATTGCTGAATGCTTTGGAGCTACAACAAAAGCACATTGCCGATGTACGGATAGTGATGAGTGGGGCGGGGGCCGCAGCCCTGGCCTGCGCCCAAATGTATGTGTCGCTGGGTGCACAATACAGCAATTTTACCATGTTTGACAAGGATGGCGTGTTGCATAACAACCGTACAGACTTAGACGAGATTAGGCAGAAGTTTTCAATCGCCAAAAGTGGGTTTACACTTGCAGACGCCATGAAAGACGCAGATGTATTTGTTGGCCTAAGTGTTGGTAATATATTGAATGCCGAGATGATAAAAAGTATGGCACCCAAGCCCGTGGTGTTTGCCATGGCCAACCCAACACCCGAGGTTACCTACGAAACTGCGGTAGAGGCGCGCAAAGATATTATTATGGCAACCGGGCGGAGTGACTACCCCAACCAGGTAAACAATGTGCTGGGTTTCCCTTATATATTCCGTGGTGCGTTAGACGTACGGGCTAGGCAGATAAACGAAGCGATGAAGCTGGCGGCCGTTAAAGCGTTGGCCGAACTGGCTAAAACGCCCGTGCCCGATATTGTTAACCTGGCTTATAACAAAAAGCAAATTGTTTTTGGGCCAGACTATATTATTCCAAAACCGTTTGACCCACGGTTGCTGGCCACTGTGGCGCCTGCAGTGGCAAAAGCGGCCATTGAAAGCGGCGTGGCCCAGAAACCTATTGATAACTGGGATGCCTATGTGGTGGAATTGAACAACCGCCTTGGCCTTGATAACCAATTGATACGGGTGCTGGGCAGCAAATCGAAACGTGACCCCCGCAGGATTGTGTTTGCCGAAGCCGACAACCATAAAATATTAAAAGCGGCCAGCATTGTTTACGATGAGGGTATCGCTTACCCAATTTTGCTGGGGGAGGAACGTAAAATACGCGCGATTGCAGCCGAGAACCATTTGGATATTGCCGACCTGCCTATTATTGATACCCGCAGCCAAGCCTCGGAAGAAGCCAGGGAGCGATATGCACAGGTACTTTTTGCCAAACGCCAGCGCAAAGGCTTTAACTATTATGAGAGTAAAAAGGTAATGCGCGACCGAAACTATTTTGGCTGTATGATGGTTGAAACAGGCGATGCCGATGCCATGATCTCGGGCCTTACCCGCAACTATGCGGAGGCCATACGCCCTGCATTGCAAGTAATTGGTACCGAAGATGGGGTTAAAAAGATAGCGGGCATGTATTTGCTATTAACAAAAAAAGGTCCATTATTTTTGGCTGATACTACGGTTAATTTTAACCCAACAGCTGAGGAGCTGGCGGATATAACCTTGCTTGCCGCGAGGGAAGTACGCAATTTTAACTTGGTGCCGCGCATAGCGATGCTTAGCTACAGCAACTTTGGCAGCAATGATTCACCAGAAGCAAGGCTAGTGGCAGAGGCCACGCGGATGGTAAAAGAAAAAGATCCCACCTTGGTGGTGGATGGCGAAATGCAGGCTTGGGTACCCTTTAACAATGATATATTGAAAGACAACTTTCCGTTTAGCACGTTGGTAGACCAAGACGTGAACACTTTGATATTCCCCAACCTTTCTGCAGGCAACGTGGCCTATAATTTATTAAAAGAGGTTGGCGGTGCCGATGCGATAGGGCCTATTTTGCTTGGTTTAAAAAAGCCAGTGCATGTATTGCAGTTGGGCAGCTCTGTTCGCAGCATCATTAATATGGCTAATATTGCAGTGGTGGATGCGCAGCTTAAGTGCCAGCTAGAAAACGATGCTGCAGTGCAGGCATCGCCCTGGTGGGAAAGGTTAAAAAAGCGCAAGCACTAATACGCATTGGTGGTGGGTGTATGTTGGGCAAAAGTTGACAATAAAACAAGGGTAAGTATGGTAGCACGGTTTTTAGCACATTTTGGCGGTTTTTTGCTCATGCTTAGGGCCATGCTTAAACGGCCGGAAAATGTACGCATGTTTTGGAAGGAGTTCATGCACCAGTGCGGTGAAATCGGCATCGGCTCATTGCCTATTGTTATCATCATTTCTATTTTTTTAGGTGCAGTTACTACCATCCAAACAGCCTACCAGTTGGTTAGCCCCATAATACCAAGGTCGGCCATTGCCCAAATAACCCGTGACAGCGTTATACTAGAGCTAGCCCCAACGGTGTTATGCATAGTACTTTCAGGCGTAGTTGGTAGTAAAATTGCCAGCGAATTGGGTAATATGCGCAGCACTGAACAGATTGATGCATTGGAGATTATGGGGGTTAACTCCAGCAATTATTTGATAATGACGAAGATACTTGCGTCATTGTTGGTTATCCCTTTACTGGTGGTTATTTCTGGCGTGCTGGCTATTTGGGGTGGCCGGTTTGCAGGAAACCTGTCTGGTGCTATTTCCTCAATCAATTTTGATATCGGCCTGCATACCAATTTTTTTCCCTATAACGTGTTTTTCGCCATGTGCAAAGCCTACACGTTTGCCTTTATTATAAGCAGCATTTCAGCATATTATGGTTATAATGTAAAAGGAGGCGCGTTGGAAATTGGAAGGGCAAGCACAACCGCGGTGGTGGTGAGCTGCATTATGATACTTTTTGCAGACTACGTGCTTGCGGGGATATTATTGCCATAGTGCCTTTTATGAATGGGCAAAAGATGCTTTTCGATAGTGTCACCTTGCGTAACGCTTGGTGGTATTTTTTAACGATACTAAACAAATAACATTGGTCTCAAGATTTCTTAATCATGCAGGGGCGTATTTTCTGATGCTGCGCAACATGTTTGGCAGGCCGGAAAATTTAAAAATGTTTTGGAAGGAATTCATGCACGAATGTGAAGAGATCGGCATCGGTTCATTGCCAATTGTTATTATTATTTCCCTATTCCTCGGGGCAGTAACCACTGTGCAAACAGCATACATGTTGGTAAGCCCCATCGTGCCAAGCTCGTCAATAGCATTAATAACCCGCGATAGTGTTATTTTGGAGCTTTCACCAACAGTGTTGGGCATTGTGTTGGCGGGTGTTGCAGGCAGTAAAATTGCCAGCGAACTGGGCAACATGCGTATTACCGAGCAAATTGATGCGCTAGATATTATGGGCATAAACAGCGCAAACTACCTAATACTTACCAAAATACTGGCCGCTTTGGTGGTTATACCCCTGCTAATTGTAATATCTATGGTACTCGGCATCATCGGCGGCCGCTTGGCTGGTAGCTTAACAGGGGTTGTTGTATCCGACGCTTTTGATGTGGGTTTGCATACGCGCTTTGAGCCCTACAACGTTTTTTTTGCCTTATGCAAGGCCTACACTTTTGCGTTTATCATTAGCAGCATACCTGCCTACTATGGTTACAATGTAAAAGGCGGTGCGTTGGAAATTGGCAGGGCCAGTACCATAGCAGTTATTGTTAGCTGTATTATGATACTTATAGCGGACTATCTACTTGCGGCTTTGTTGTTATAGGGTGTGTAGCCCAGCATTCGCCAAAATTCACTCCAAAGCATAGCGTTGACTTTTTTCAAATGTTTTAATAAAACAAGCAATTGAACCTATGCAGGGGCCGTACCCAATAGTATTTTCAATTAACTTCAATTTCGTATAACCCTAATTTGATGCCAATATAATGCGGCGGGGAGTCTGGCGTTATCCTAGGGCTTTCCACACCGGCATATACAAACCCGCAGCATAGGTAGTAAGCAATCAGCTTTTCGTTATCGCTAAAGGTATCTATTCGTATATATTTTCGGCCAGTAGATGTTACATAATTCTTAGCCCATTTAATAATAAATGGCACAAAGCCAGCACCGCGATATGCAGGATTTACAGCAATGCGATGTACGTAAATGGAGATATCATTGTCTTTTTCAAACCAAATATCTGCATCGTGGTAAGTGATTGAAAATACGCCACCAATTTGGCCGTCATCCATTACTATTTTCCAATGGCGGTTCTCTGCAATCTCCTTTTCTAATTTTTGCTGGTCAAAAGTAATCCAATGCCTATGGAAATGCGCTTTTTGATATACAATAGCAGCATCGTAAATTTCAAATATGGTTTTAATATCACCTATATTGCTATTGATAATTTGCATATGTTTCTTTTGGTCGGCTTTAGCAATTGGCGTTAAAAACTGCACCCACCCTGCAACGTTTTTTGACGGTAGCTTTTTGCGGGGCATTAATCAAGCAGAATTGCCAATTATTTACCCGGTACCTGCCCGGGCATTTTGTAGTCAATAATCACCTTCGCATTCTTTTGCTCGTCAGATGATATAAATAGTTCGTATCTATTCCCTCCCGTGGTTACGACCATCAGGGCCGTATTGGGGGGGATGGTACCTAGGTTGTTAGCCACCATAATAAATTCGTGGTGTGCGTCAGTCGAACTTGCTTTTACCCTAACTGTAATAGGTTTGGTACTTAAACCCTTTCTATTTACTATCAGTTCGTTATTGTGGTACACAGTAATGGTATCACCATCAACTTCCCCATTGTCATATATTTCAATTAAAATATCCTGACTATTGGTTATCAATGTTTTAACCAATGGATTTGTACGTTGTTTAATAACTTCTGGCACAGGGGGCAATGGTTTGCCAACTTGGCTTTCGCTAGCCGGTGGCTGCACCACAATTGCGGGCTCTTGGTTAAGTCTCAGCGTACTATCGGCAGGCCTTTGGCTTTTTGGCATCGGTGGCGGCGTTGCCTTGGTTGTGCTGGTTGGTTGGGGCGTTTTTTTGGGGGTATAAGCCTTTACCGTTTGTGGCACGGGTTTCTGTATTGAAGTGCTGCTTGGTTTGGCGTTGGGTTTGTTTTCGTTTAGGCTTAAGGCAGTATCCGCTTTTGCAGAGGCTGATACTGGATGCTTAGGCCTAGTCCCTGTTTCTACTTCGCTGTTTTTTTTCTTTGTCAAAAACGCCTCTTTATGAAAATCAGATTCTTGAACCCTTTCCAAATACACTGTTCCACTGCCACAGTCAGTACCTTTTTTACTAACTACGCTGCTAAAGCTACCCTGCAATGTTTCCGTATTGCCGTTTTTTTGGTAGGCTAGGTAACAAGTCATCAGGCAAGAAAAACTTTCCCCTTCCAATTTCACCTCCACAAGGGTGTCTTCTTTTAGCGTAATTTCCTTGGTTTCATCACTATATATCCCAACAAAATTAGCCTTTCCATAAAAACTGGTAAGTCTGTAGGAATAAGTAACTCCTTTTATGGCCTTTGCGTTTCCGGGGCCGCGCTTGCCATTCAATTGGTTTATTTGCACCTCATATTTGTATTGCTGGCGGTATGCCCCGTAGCCTTGGTAAAAATACCCCCGCCATATGCCGGTTATATCCTGTGCATGTAGGCCCCAACCACAAAAAAATATAGCAATGATCAATAGCACCCGTTTCATAACAGCAAATCTACTATGCAATATAGCATTTGCTGGTAAAGAAGCGTTAACTTTTATGGGCATTTTGGCCCAAGTGGCGTTAGTTTTCAGTCGCCATTAAAACTTTGTAAAAGCTACACTTCATTTATTAACTTTGCCGTCCGGAAAAAAATTCATGGTCTATTGGGAAAGTCCATGTGCCATTGTCGATAGCGCAGGGTACATGCCGGGGGATTTAGGAAACATCTATCGACAATGGACTGTCCACCATCGACCGTGCATAGGGAACAAATAAACGCATGTTTTTTACCATGGGCAATGGACCATGGACCATGGACTAAAAAGAAGCAAACATGATACACATTACCTTACCAGATGGCTCTGTTCGGCAGTACGAAAGTGGTATATCCGCACTGGGCATAGCAAAATCAATCAGCGAGGGGCTGGCAAGAAAAGTACTTGCGGCAAAAGTAAATGGCGAGGTATGGGATGCATCGCGACCCATTACGGCAGATGCAACGTTGAAATTGCTTACCTGGGACGATACTGACGGAAAATCAACTTTTTGGCATTCATCCGCCCACTTGATGGCGGAGGCGGTAGAAAGCCTTTTTCCCGGTGTTAAATTTTGGGTAGGGCCGGCATTAGATAAAGGGTTTTATTATGATATGGACCTAGGCGACAGAAAGCTGAGCGAAGAAGACCTGGCAGCGTTGGAAAAGAAAATGGCTGAACTGGCAAAGCAAAACAACAGCTATGTAAGAAAAGAGATGCCCAAAGCCGAGGCGGTTGCTTATTTTGAGGAAAAGGGCGACGAATATAAGCTTGATTTATTGCAAAACTTAGAGGATGGCAAGATAACTTTCTACAGCCAAGGTGGTTTTACCGACTTGTGCCGCGGCCCCCATATACCAAATACCGGGTTTATAAAAGCTATGAAGCTTACCAATATTGCCGGGGCGTACTGGAAAGGGGACGAAAAAAACAAACAGCTGACCCGCGTATATGGGGTTAGTTTTCCCAACCAGAAAGAGCTGGATGAATACCTGTTGATGCTGGAGGAAGCAAAAAAGCGCGACCACCGGAAGCTGGGCAAGGAGTTAGGCATTTATACCATGGACGACGAAGTAGGCCCTGGCCTAGCATTGTGGATGCCCAATGGTACCATTATAATTGAGGAGCTTGAGCGGCTGGCCAAGGAAACTGAGCAGGCCGCGGGTTATAAGCGTGTGGTAACACCGCATATAGCCAAGGAAAGCCTGTACCTTACCAGTGGACACCTGCCTTATTACCAAGACAGTATGTATCCGGCCATGGAGATGGACGGCACCAAATATTACTTAAAAGCGATGAACTGCCCGCACCACCATAAAATTTTTGCGGCAGAACCCAAGAGTTACAAGGACATGCCCCTGCGGTTGGCGGAATATGGTACCTGTTACCGGTACGAGCAAAGCGGTGAGTTATTTGGCCTGATGCGTGTGCGTTGCCTGCATATGAACGATGCGCATATTTATTGCACCAAGGAGCAGTTTGCAACCGAGTTTAAAGCGGTGAATGAAATGTACCTAAAATATTTTAAAATATTTGGGGTGGAAAAGTTTGTGATGCGTTTAAGCCTACACGACCCGGCCAAACTGGGGCAGAAATATATAGATGAACCTGCACTGTGGAAAGAGACGGAGGAAATGGTACGTAATGTGTTGATTGAAACTGGTACGCCGTTTATAGAGGTGCCAGACGAGGCGGCCTTTTACGGCCCTAAAATAGATGTGCAGATTTGGAGCATCATTGGCCGTGAATTTACCCTTGCTACCAACCAAGTTGATTTTGCACAGGGCAGGCGGTTTAACCTTGAGTTTACAAATAAAGATAATGCACCGGAAACGCCGCTCATCATCCACCGCGCACCTTTGGGTACCCACGAACGATTTATTGGGTTTTTATTGGAGCATTATGCCGGCAAGTTCCCTGTATGGTTGGCACCATTGCAAGTAAAAGTGCTGCCGATTAGTGATAAATTCATTCCGTATTCCAATGAGGTAAAAGCAAAATTG
>Ga0208741_10001235_pt1 | contig 10389 bp, 28 predicted proteins | sample CryBogCBE03Jun09_FD_184576 | JGI IMG/M metagenome (GOLD analysis project Ga0208741, IMG submission 184576) | Freshwater microbial communities from Crystal Bog, Wisconsin, USA - CBE03Jun09 (SPAdes) | ecosystem: Environmental > Aquatic > Freshwater > Lake | place: Crystal Bog, Wisconsin, USA...
CAGCTGGGGCCAGCTTCTTCCAACGTTCATTGTACTTCTTAAAGTGCCACTCGCCCACTGTGTAGTCGCTGGCTTTTGTGTACTTGAACACATAGTAGTATTCAGCACCCGAGTGATCGTAAAACTCACAAGCATCTGCCAAGTTCTTAAACACACGGAACTCCGCATTACTTTCGCCTCTGTCACGCCCGTAGTAAGTAGTCATGTTGCCGTATAGTGCTTCGTACTCAGCTTCGGGCAAAGTACTGTCCAAGCGACTAAAGTCATGCTTCTCGCCAATCTCAGGGCGCAGGGAGCTAATATCGCCCAGCGCAATCAAGTTGTTGACCTTAGGGCTGTTGCTGTAATGCTTTTGAAGAATAGCGCCGTTGTGTTCCAAATACCCGTCCCAGTGGCAGTAGACTGCGCGAACTGTTTTGTTGTAAGGGTTTTGAATAGCAATCATTGAACGTGTACCCATTTATCGCTCCTAGTTACGTTGTTGAAGTGTTTATTATACTGCCTTTTGGGCTAGCTGTCAACTCACTGACAAAAGATTTCTCTGCTCAGTATCTTGTCCTCTACGAGCTTGTTACAAGCGTTGAGGGTTAGCATTAGCACATTATACATCTGCGCCTTCTGCTCGGGCGGGAAGCCTTCGATCTGATCGCTGATCTGCTCCAGCGTAGGGGTTGCCCATAAGCCATTGCGGGGGATTGGGTTTTGAACAATATCATACATAAGTTTCGCTCCTTTTGTGTGTTGATGTTAGTATTATAACTTGAATCGGGGTAGTTGTCAACCAAAGTACTTGTATAACCCTACAGCGCAAATGGTTATTGACACTGTGTTCGTTAACGTTTGTGGCCAGTTGCGCACACGTAAACTCCATATCATGTACAGCAAGCCCCCACAAAACCCTGCCAGTACGCTGTAGCTGTTGTACTGCGGGAAGAAGGACATTATAGTGTACATGCACATGAAGCAGGCAGTGCCTGCCCATTGTACTATGTTGTTAAACATATAACATTAATCCACGTAGTAGTCAACTGTTTGCAATAGTGTGCTCATTGCGTTCTCTAACTCGTTAAAGCACTCCAGTTCCGCAAGTTGTACCCCATCGCATGTTGCTGTTAACAGCATAGCTTCCACTTCCGCTAGTTTAACAAGTATTGCATCTTTCATTTTTGCTCCTTAAAAACTTATTATAACGCATTCTGTCCAAAATGTCAAATGCGTTATAAAAAGCCCTTACGGGCTTAAGGGTTATACGCAACAAAAAGCATTACTGGGAATTAAATTATTACTTTCTATGTACTGTAGCACCTCTATGTAGTACTCCCGTACAAAAGTGTCCTGTTGCATAATACTATCGTGTAACTTTTGCACATTATTGTCCGTATTAAATGCTACTAACGCATTAATATTATACTGTATGTCCTGCGTGTGGAACTGTAAATTGTCCACTGTAATGGGAAAGTTAACACCGTGTTGTGTAGTACTAAAGTCTATGTAATCCTGTGTAGTTTTAAGTACTAGCATGTTAATTTGTAGTTTATGGGCGGGTGTTAGTTTACGCATACAAGCTCCTGTTAAAATTGTATTATACAATACTTTTGCCAAAATGTCAACAACCCTACTAGCAGTAGGGTCATTTGTTGTTATTAGCCCACAAACACAATGTTGTCTGTGCGAGCTGTTGCTCGAGCGTGTTTTAACGCAACTGCTAGCTCGTTTTTTAAGTTACTTTTAAGTAAGTCCCCACTAACATAAGCGCACTTGCTTTGCACGGGAAAGTTGTGTACTATTTTAGTATTACCGTCCTTGTCCTCGCGTGTAGTAGTGTGTACATTAAACGCAACTACGAGCTTGTATGCTTGTATTTTTTTGTTGTAAACTAGTTTTGCTTTTGCTAGTGTGTTAAACATTTAAGCTCCTTTTTTACTGTGTATGTGTGTATTATACGGCATTTTGGGCGCATTGTCAATAACCCGCCAAGCTGTAGGGTTATAAGTACTGATCGTTTAGCTGTGGCTTAAACAGCTTTACAAGCTCGCGCTCGTATGCATACGCTTCCGCACGTCCGCGTATAACGTCTATAACTGTGTGCTCCCAGTTGTCCCAGTTGCCTGCTCGAATGTACTTGTACAGCTCCCAAGCCCTGTCCTCATGCTTTGCACGAGAGATATGCTTGCGCCACCGCTCCTTTATTGCTTTTACTACACTAGTGGTACCTTTGCGTGTAAGCCCAATATACACAAGCCCATTGTGTTCAGCTGTGTATATTACAAAATTGGAATCTTTACGTGCTGTGCGTTTTGTTTTCATCATAAGTGTATTATAGCGCATTTTGGGCGCATTGTCAATAACCATGACAGCGTCATGGTTATTGACAAGAAGGCATTTTGGTGCTATAATAGTGGTATGGTTCGAACAGCAGTAACTGGGGATGGACGTGGACTGCGGGCAACGGTTTTAGAAACCTGGTTGACACAAGGGTCTTTGACGATTTTGAATTTGGTTTGAGAACAAGCTAAAACCCGCTTGATAAAGTGGGTTTTGAGCGGGAACTCTCCGCTCCTTAAAATCAAAAAGTATGTGGTGGCGGTTCCCCTGGAAAACTTACATAATAGTAAATTGAACTGGGCGGCTCTAGTATATAATCACTGGCATCCACTTGCTCATGTTCCTCGAACACATCAAAGTCACATGTACGAGTACCATATTTGAAAACACTTATAGTGCCAGACTCATCTACGCTTATATGACTAGTGTGTGTAGTGAATCTAATAACAGCCTTAGTAGTATACATGTGACTATCTCCTTGTTAAAGTATTTACACAGTTAGCAACTCTTTGAGCCATTAATAGTGGTTAGAGAGCGGATCTGTTCCTAAATTTACTTTGTTATTATAGAAAAATTTACTATGGTATTCCAGATCTATTGTGTGTAAAGGTGTACAAAAGTGTGAAATAGATCTCCCCACCATGTCTTATAGTGTCTACAGTGGGGTTAAGAGTTGACAAAAGTGTCAAAAAGTGTTGAAAAGTGCAATAAAGTGTGACGCTTTCGGGCATATGGTTCAGAACCCCAGACCGAGGATGCAGAATAGTGCAGGCAGGATTTTGGTGGCTTAAGGTCTAGAGAGGCTAAGCTGCAATGGTATACTCCCATTCCCCACCATTCCCCACCATTCTTCACAATTTCCCCTAACATGCACACGCATAGCAGCGGGGTCTCTACATGTATATACGCACTCCCTCCAAACAGCTTGCACCCCACTCAACACCCTGTTATACTAGCTGATACCCTGTTTTGTATCAACGCAGAGTCTAGACTCCTTATTAGGGATCAAGTCAGTTCTCTTGTGTACACGTAGCAGCGGGGTCTGTTATACCAGTGTTGAAAAATTTGTTTTATTATTAACCCCGGCACAGCTAGTGAAGAACTCAGTGATGAACTAGCGTTCATTGTTGAGTATGCTGTATGTGCTGTATATACTATACATGCGCAGCGGGGTCTGATTCGGTGTTTATCAGTTGTTGTTGTCTTTAGCCAATTGACTGAGTCGTTCATTGAGTCTAGTATATACTATGTTATCCATGTGATTCTTTTCTAGTACTGTGTCAGCTAGAACGGCTGCTATCCAAATGAACTGTTGCTCACGTGTATACTCAGGATGTATACGAGCTGCCGACACCAGTAACTTGTCAATTAAGTCTTGTGCTTGCATCACTTATTCTACTATATAAGCTTCAGTCTTTGGTTGCCAGTCGTTGGTATTACCAGCTGTTTGATTATTAAGTGTTCGAGCCAGTTCTTCAGCTAGGTTTTCAGCTTCAATAGGATCAGTTATTGTATGCGTAATATACATGCGCTGTGTGTTTTCCATGGCTAGACTGTAGGCTAGTATGTGATAAGCTACTTGACTCATAGTGTACGTGCCGAATATTGTGGATCAACTAGTTCGATTTGGCCAACCCAATCCTGTATGCCAGTTAGTTGTTGTTGTCTAAGAGCAAAGCTGTCAGCCAATTGTTGTGCTAGACCTGCATTGTTAGGCTGTTGACCCATCAACTGTAGTTCACGCTGTGTTTGATTTAGGCTTGGACTGTGTGCCAAGATAATGTATTCTTCCATGTGGAATCTCCCTACTGGTTTATATGCTAATATTTAGCCCAGTATTTTAGAATGGGTTTCTATTATATGTAGAGTCTACAGTACGGGCTCGTTCGCAGAGATAGTCCTGCTTGTTAGTGGCGAATGAGTAAGTGTTACAGTCTGCTTGAGTTAGTGTGCTGGCTGCGTGATCTGATAAGGATTTACCTGTCGTTACGAAACTCGCGGTGCTAGCCACTGTATAAGCACAGCCCTGTAGGGATATAAGGATAATAGCCGATATCAAACGCATACCTGATGATAACACAGTTAATAGCCCAAGTCAATACCGGATGGGCACAGACGGGATTGGCGCAGGTAGCACGAGAGTTTCGAGTGCGTTGGACCGCACGAAGGCTCAAAATTTTTCGCGCTACCGCTTTGCGGGTCAGATACTAGTGGTTCACCAAACTCATTGACTTAGATATGATTTCCAGCTATACTACTTGTAAGATTAACACATTAGGAGCTGACATGGCAAAAGCCTACCGAGAAACTACCATTTGGGCTGATGGCACGACTGCTATCAATCACACTTATTTGCTGGAAGGTGACCAGATGCTGGGCTATATGCGTACCGGCACTAGTGTGCCCTTTTACTTTAAGAACCCTATACGTATTAGCAAGAGTGGACGTAAGTTTGAGAAGCTAGAGGACAACCCTTTTGACAACATCTTTTCAGTGGTTGTGCCCCAGGAGACCAGTAGTAACATCAAAGAAATTGATGGCAGCAAGGGTGCTAGGTATATACTGGATATTGATGCTAGGACCTGTACTTGCCCAGGGTTTACCTATAGAGGCACTTGTAAGCACGTTAAAGACATGGAGACAGCATGAAGCCAGAACGAATCATTCCAATGAGTACTTTGTATGTCTTGGACGAAGGTCACAACGCACCCAAAGCCAAGTTTGGTAAAACCGACGGAATGCTTTGGGAACGTCTGCGAGTGCTCAATCAGGGCAACTGGCGTGAACTTAAATTTAGTGCGCTGTGGGTGGGACCTGTACATCTCGTTTCTAACTTTGAAAGTGCTTTTAAGAAAAGCCATAAGGCCTTGGGTGGAGGTGGGTTGAGCGAGTGGTTCAATCACACACCCAAGGAACTAGAAGACATTATTGACAGTCTAGTCGAAGCACCCATATTCAAGATTACTGATCCCGGTGTTGTACCTTATGCGGCTAGAAAAGGTAGTAGTTGTCCTATCATGAGCTATAACACATTGTATCAAACAGTTTTGGCTAAAAGCGATTTTGACTATTTGACATTTTATGCCAACGAGCATAGGCACAGGATTTGGGGCGACTACGGATGTCATAGGGATGAAATTGTAGCCGAAGGTAGAGAATTTATTTTTAGATAAGAGGTATAGTATGAGCACTTGGTTATATAGGATCTTGATGACACTCTTGGCTATTATCTTAATCAGCCAAATTATAATGATAGCCATCACACCCGAGCCCATTGTGGCCTGTGTGAACGGTTATATAATGGAACAACATAAAGACATGTGGGTACAAAGAGGTTTGTTGCCTGCGCATTGTGTGTCTGTAGATAAGGACTAAAAATGAACGAACGTATCAAAGATTTAATTGAAGAAGCCAATCTTATAGAGGATAGATATGCCCTACCTGATGAGTTTGCCCAACAGTTTGCCGATTTGCTATTGAGAGATGTCTTGGACACCCTTGCAATTGCCAATGCCAATCAGTGTGCGGCCACAACTTATGATCAAAGTGTGTTAGAGTGTACTAGAACAGAATTGATCAAGGCCTTGGTGCAAGCATATGATATCAAATACACCTATCACCCCAGCAGTGTTCAGCTGTTTCCGGTACGATCTCTTAAACGGTTATGAAAAAATTCAACATAACTAGATTGGATCGTAGACACAAAGGCTTCAAGCAGTTTAGCCATTATGTCACGCCTGTTTGGAGCAGTCAGCTTAAAGATAAAATTAAATTCTTTGAATGGCGCAACTGGTGCTGGGCTACGTGGGGCCCAGGCATGGAACGTGAGATAGCCATTGAGTTTGGTAGCAATCATTATACGATAGGACGTTGGGCATGGCACACGGGTGAAGGTGCCAAACGCTTGTATTTTCAGTCAGAAAAAGAACTAAATTGGTTCGTATTAACTTGGAGTTCAGAATGATAGATTTTTTAAAACGTAACAAACACATATTTGGTCTTGCTGTGGGTCTATTAGATTTTGCGGCTGGCATCATGTGCATGGGTGATGACAATATCAAAGCATTATTGTTCATCAGTTTGGGTTCGATGTTTATTGTAGACGCACTGGAGTAATGTATGATTACTATGAAAGAATGGATGGAATTGGTAGACTATCGAATCACCGAGGGCGGTGATTATGGTTGGCAGTGTTTTGGACCCAACGCTTATCAGCTGAGCAGTTGGAACGGACTTCACGACAAGGGTGGTTGGAGTTTCAATATTGTGTTTAGCACTAAAACTCAAAAGGTCTATGAAGTCACTGTATGCGATTATACTCGTAATCGTGCTTATCGTATGATTGTGGAGAACAAGCAGGAAAAGCATCGTAAGGAAGCTGAACACAAGAGTGAACTAGCCAATCAAGCATGGGATGATGTTGAGTATGTAGATTTGGAAGTTGTCGACGACTTCATCCAAAAATGCCTAGCTATCCGGGCTGGGGAGGACTACTCAACCGACGTCAGTGTTCCAATTGATTTGCCAGATGACTTGCTCTTGTTTGCGTTCAAGGCCGCACATGCTGAAAACATGACTTTCAACGATTGGATGAATAAAATGTTAAAAGAATTCATTGACAAAGTGAAAGCAGGCGAGTACACTAAACAGGATGCACAAGATTGGCTAGCTGAAAATAACTTGCCCCCATTTCCTGTAAAGGACTCTGAAGATGATTAAAGGCCTAATGGGTGCTGATGGAGTGTTTGTAGAAAACGGCAACACAAGTTTGCCTTACCATAACCCTAACCAAGGCGATAGCTTTAGTGGTGTGCTACGTTTGAACGGCACTGATATACAATACTATAGCAATGGCACATGGATTAGCTTGCCCACTAGTTATGCTACTGTACGCATGGACTCTAATATTACTAATTGGGTGCGTGCCAAACAGGCTAAAGAACAAGAACAAAAGCGAGAGCTGGAGTATTTGAAACGCCGTGCTGAAGAACACCCTAGCCTAAAGAAAGCCTATGAAGCTATTATCCGTGCTGAAGAACGTTTGAACAGAGATATCGATAAGGCTGTGGAAGATTTCAAATTGCTGGATAAACTTGTAGGCGAAGAACGTGAACGTACTGAACATTCGATTTGAACTAACCAATCCATTTGATCGTTGGGATTACTTTCGTAATCTTGGCTGTATCTCTAGCATGATAACCCGATTCAAAGCATGGGAACTAGAGCATAGCTATTATAGTCCTTTGTTGTTCGACATCGAACTACGTTGGACACACAGAACAGATCATGCTGGCTTTGAGTTTGGTATTGGTGTGTTAGGCTACGGTATTCATTTCCGTATATACGATACACGTCATTGGAATCCAGATACTAACCAATATGAGGAGTACGATTTCAGTGAGTACTTTGAAGCTTTCCACTAAACAATGGCGTAACATCCGTGCTGAGTTACACAAAGAACACCCAAAAACTGTGTTCATGATTAGAGATAAAATGAAACGAGTTTTGGGTTTTACTGTACGTGAACACTCAGGCTATAGAATGAGAACACAAAAAGAGTTAGAAGATTATGACCGTAGTGATAACATTTGGCACGAAACTGAAAAGGATCGAAAGTTCCACAGGGAAAATATCAATGAGCACATCATTTGTCTTGACTTCTATAATGAAAGAAAGTACACTATGTTTCTACTAAAGTTTTCGGAGTTTCTGGATGGAAGAGATAGAACAATTACGTAAGGAAAACGCTAGGCTTGTTGAAGAGCTCAAGCGTCTGTACGGCGTCGAGCGTCCTTTCATTTGTGGAACAGCAGGAGAAGTAGGTGAAGATGGTATGAATGAGTTCGTACTTGTTTGTCCTGCTTACGGAGCAGATGGATTTGCTCTATATAAGAAACATAAAGATTACTCAGCACCAGGTTATTAAAATATAGGAGGTATTTATGAGTACACATGAAGATGCGGTTAAGGATATTAAAAAAGCCAAAGAAGTATTAGATTCGATTCCAGCAGTTGAAAATAAAAAGTTTTTTACACATACTAGTGTTAGTATGATTAAAAGTGGATTTAGAATTGCCGCAGGTTTGGCACTTGCAGGTGGCGGATGGTTAGAAATGAATCCGTATATTCAAGGCGCAGGACTAGTTCTAGTATTGGCAGAAATTTTAGGCATTGCCGAGGAACTAGTATGACTGTAGATGATTTAAAACACATATTTAGATTTCAAACAACAGCAGATGCAGACCACTCGCCAAAAGATACCGTAGACTATTTGCTTATTGAAGGACAGAATCGTATGCCGGGTACACACGATGCTTATGACCTAGAAGGACTAATAGTCTTACTAGACAACTTTGTATTTGAAGGATATAGAGATCGTACTCCTGTATTTGTCAAACCTGAAAGTGAGCTGTGATACAATTGAAGCACGTAAAAGTGGGCATGTTCAACTTGCCTGGATTGACCTTTCCCAAAGATCCTACGCCTGAAATAGTGGAAGACATGATTGCTTGGAGCAAAGAAAATCATTGTGGGTTTTGTGCTGGACCTAGACTTTGGAGTTTCAAATCAGAAGCACAGAGAGATTGGTTCATCTTACGATGGATCGATCATATCCCCAAAGAAGACCCCAAAGAAGATAAAGCGTGAACAAACGAATTAAAGAACTTGCTATTAAGGCTGGCATGTACATTGTTGACGATGAGTTTTCAACTTATGGAAAGTTTGCAGAAAAGTTCGCCGAGTTGCTTGTCAGGGAATGTTGCCAAAAACTTGAAGATGACGGTATGGTCGAAGTGGCGATAGAAATGAAACAGCATTTCGGAGTTGATGGTATGTCAACGGAAGATAAAAAGACCCTAATCAAAGAATTATTAGGAGTGAAGAATGATTGATTACTACGAAGCCCTGCGAGAAATGAACACAGGAAAAGTTGTGAAGTATGTGGGCACGGTAAATGGCAATGTATGGTCGGACAATGGTGCCAGTTTCTGTATGTGTCGTGGTTGTATCTTTCTGTTTGATAATGGAGTAATCAAGTGGAACAAGTTGGGATATATGGTTTACGATCCAGACTACCGTTATGAACTAACAGGTGAAACTGTGGATCCAAGGGCGTGGAAGCCAGAGCGGAACAGAGACCGTAAAGAGATTAAATCCAAGTTGGGTCATAGTCGTATAGGAAGGAACAATGTATGAAAGTCATTATTGAAAAACCGGATGGGTCACCATATCTCACGGTAAGTGATGATAGACTAATGGTATCTGTTCAAATGCACGATTGTGTGTGGATAGGTGAGCCAGTAAAGATTCACTTTGACCGCAGAACCATACCAGCGTTGATTGATGCGTTAAGCAGATTGAATCGTGGAGAAGATGACACAAACATTCGCACACACCACTTTAACCAGGATATAGAATGAAAAAGATACCAATGTTAGAACGGTTTGCCGCACAGAGTCTGGTCGAACATGAAGGTGAATTGATATTCAGCAAAGAAAAGTTTGCCGAGTTGATTGTTCGGGAATGTGCTAATCAATGTGACTTATTGTTGGATCATAAAATAAGTTCAGAATGGGCAAGAGGCACACATGATTGCTCAAAAGCGATTAGGAAACATTTCGGAGTTGAAGAATGATTAAACTAACAGAATCGGAAGAAAAAGATTTGCTGGCGTATTATGCGTCATTTGAAATTGATGAACAGGAGACCGTTCAACCAGATTGGGTAAGTAGGAAATTTCCTTCCACCGGGCGTGTGTGCCGATGTGTTGAATCAAATGGTTCAGTTATTGTCAAACAGGTTGTGGAATACTATCCAAATTTTGGAGTCAAATAATGAATGAGCGAACCAAACAACTTGCCCTACAGGCTCTTAAACATCCTGATAATGACAATGATGGACTAACTGTATTTGATAATGACGAATTGGAAAAATTCGCCGAGTTGATTGTCAGAGACTGTTTAGACATTGCCTTAGAGGTTAGAGGGGAACCAGCAACTGATACACATTATGTTATTGGGTATGACCGTGCTTGTGAAAAGATGATTAGTGGAATTAGAGAAC
>Ga0208741_10001236_pt1 | contig 10383 bp, 7 predicted proteins | sample CryBogCBE03Jun09_FD_184576 | JGI IMG/M metagenome (GOLD analysis project Ga0208741, IMG submission 184576) | Freshwater microbial communities from Crystal Bog, Wisconsin, USA - CBE03Jun09 (SPAdes) | ecosystem: Environmental > Aquatic > Freshwater > Lake | place: Crystal Bog, Wisconsin, USA...
GTAGTGGCTTCATTGGATAAAATCTTAGAAAAAACACCAGGCGTAAAAGTAATTTATACCTCGGTAAAAGATTTGATGGAAGCATTTGCAGGCAATAAAAAGAAGTTCGACAAGCCTGTACTTGTAAACACAGATGGCGATGATGTATGGCGTGTAGGATTTATAACACAGAAAAGCGTAGCAAACTTTGGCTTGGAAGACCACGTAGCAGTTTATGTTCCACACTCTTATGCAATAAGTGGGATGCTATTTTTTGTTCCTCCCTACAAAATAAAACCATTGAAAGACCTAAGTGCTGCCGATGCAATGAAATTTGTGATAAGTGGGGGCGTTACAGAGGTGAAAGAGCATGAATTGGTGCAGAAGAAGTAGAAAAGAGTTTTCAAGTATGAACGATGAGTGTTGAGTTGTATTCCTTTACAGGATATTATCTTTTGCTTCACTCATAACTCATAACTGATAACTCACAACTCAAAGTATTATGGCTGGCAAATCGGTTTTCGAAGTATTCAAAAAAGAAAAGACAGTAACAACAGTCACCAAGGGGAAGGTTATCTCTGTTGTCTTTTGTTTGTTATTCGATGATTCGGGTGCCTACATAGAGGTCCGGAACGAGAAAGGCAAAGTAGTAGAAGTAGACTATCAACACTATAGTGGCGTAGTTCGCACCATACTAAAACAAGTACAAACTATTCACCACCGGTCAGACTTTGTGGTCGATTGGGAACATCCTACCAACCAGGTTTATCTCCACGAAAATGATTCACTGATTGAACTGCTGCTTCAAAGCAAAGTCTGGATAACAGAAGAAGGCACAGTTATAAATGCATTGCCCACCAAAGGGGTATTACAACTGCTTTTAACCGACCTTGACGACGGGATAAACATCAATTCAACTCTTGTACTTTGGGCAAGCAACAAAACGCACAACGAATTTAACTTCATCAACGAGAACCATGTATTTGTTAATGGAGTTGTAGTAGAAACTGAGCCAGTTGGCAGTAATTTCAAAGCGCTGCCCTTCTTCAACACGGCTGTAAAGACAAAGGACTTAGCGAAGTTCTTATCCATTTTCTATTCATTTACCAAACATATAGATTTGGTTTATGACGACTATACCGTCATATTCTCCAAGCATTCCATCAGCACAACCCCTGTACTCCTCTTTGAAAAGATTGATATAGATGAGGCACTCTGTATGCGGGTTTCACAAATATTACCCGATATAGATGCCCGCTTATTAAGCGACTATGAGCTCACCTATTTTGCTGCTATCAACGATCTGGAAAGATTGGTGGAAGTGAAGCTAATTGAACAAGAAAACAATGATGACTCGGTAAGGGAAGTAGAAAAATTGCTACAGAAGCACATTCCTAAAGGGGATAAAAACAAAACGGAAGGAGACATTATACTCGAAAACGACCTGTTCATCATCCCAAGAGAAATAGCTTCCGACTTTATCTACAACGATTTGCCAGACCTGTTGGCTACATACAAAATAATGGGTGCAGAAAACCTGAAAGCTTATAAAGTAAGTACCATCAGGCCAAGACTGGAATTGAAACTTACACATGGACTAGATTTCTTGGGTGGGGATGCCAGCTTGCACTTTAATAATGAAGCATTCTCTTTATTTGATGCACTACAACAGTATGCCAAAAACAAATACATCACACTCAGTGACGGTACGCATGCAATAGTTAATGAAGACTACATGCAAAAGCTGCGTAGAATCTTTAATAAGGACAAAGACAACGTTAGCATTTCCTTCTTCGATTTGCCTCTTGCCGAAGAGTTGATAGATGGTCAGGTGGCAGAAATTGCCTTTGCTAGATCGAAGGCGATTTTTGAGGGATTCAATCATATACACAAATCAGAAAACCCTTTACCCCTTGTGAATGCTACCCTTCGTCCCTATCAAGAACAAGGTTATCACTGGTTAAAATACCTTCAAAGTGTACACCTGAATGGATGTTTAGCAGATGATATGGGACTCGGGAAAACCTTACAGACAATAACCCTGTTAGCATCAATTTACCCCGAAGAAACATTGCCAACACTGATAGTGATGCCTAAAAGCTTGTTGTTTAACTGGGAAAAAGAACTAGATAAGTTTGCTCCCCAACTGAGCTATTACGTGTACCATGCACCCGGAAAGAATCTGGAAGAAGCACTGAAGTCAAATCTTATCATTACCACTTACTCTATGATGCGTAATGATATTGAGAAACTAAAAGAGCAACAATTTTTCTATGTAATCCTGGATGAATCACAGAATATAAAGAACGTTGTCTCACAAGCTTCAAAAGCGGTGATGCTATTACAGGCCAAACATAAACTGGCATTGAGTGGCACGCCGATAGAAAATCATCTGGGTGAGTTGTATGCACTGTTTCGCTTCTTGAACCCTACTATGTTTGGCACGCTAGAGAAGTTTAATGAGTTCTATTTAACCCCGATACAAAAAGACAATAACAAGAATGCGACTGCCGATTTAAGAAAGAAGATTTATCCATTTATTCTAAGAAGACTTAAAAAGGATGTATTGGAAGAGCTTCCAGACAAGATAGAACAGGTTCTTTATGTTGAAATGAGCTATGACCAAAAAAAGCTATACGAGCAAAGAAGACAATATTATCAGGAAGCTATTCAAAAACAGATAGCATCAAAGGGCATACAGAGCACCCAGTTCTTTGTGTTTCAGGCATTAAGCGAATTGAGACAATTGGCATCAACCCCAGAAGCCATCAGCAGTGGGTTAATTAAGTCTCCCAAGATAGAAATATTGATGGAACAATTGATGGACGCCCTTGCCAACAAGCACAAGGTATTGGTATTTGTAAACTTCCTAGCTGCGTTGGAACTGATTGGCGATAAGCTGGAAGAACAAGGTGTTGACTATGTAAGCATGAGTGGGTCTACAAAAAACAGGCAACAGTTGGTTGAGCGTTTTCAAACAGACATCAACTGTAAGGTCTTTTTATTGACACTCAAGACAGGTGGAACGGGGCTCAATCTCACTGCTGCCGATATGGTTTTTGTGTTTGATCCATGGTGGAATAAAGCAGCTGAGAATCAAGCAATTGATCGGACACACAGAATTGGTCAGGACAAGACAGTGCTGACTTACAAACTCATCACAAAGGATACCATAGAAGATAAAATTTTGCTGCTACAAGAGCAAAAGGCTGAGATATTCAACAACATCATTTCAGCAGACAGTGCTTCACTTAAATCAATTAGTGAAGACGACATTCAATTCATGCTTGGCGTTTAAACTAAACATTATGATTATCGACGACTATACTTCACGCTATGCCCTAGAGGGTATCTACACCAAAGATGCTATTGATAGGGGTCTGTTTACTTTAGTAAAAGACTTCTATTTAAAGGATACTGATCCCGACTGGCAAAATCCAGAAACGGTTGAAAATACCAATCTATTGCTTCGAAAGAAAGCATTTACCAAATCGGAGATGGTAAAAATTGCTTACTCTGTTTTTAATGAAGAAGAAATTTACTTTGCTTTTCTAAAAACACTGCCCCCTAATGTTCCTAAAGTTATTGAAAGGTTGGTATGGCGAGATTTTATGACCATGAAAGAGGTAGAAATATTCCTGAACAAGTCTACAGAGCCCAATACTGCCGCAGAACCACCCGCTAGAATTACTGTTCCTAAGGAACTGATTATGTTTACTACTCATAGTCCTAGCTACAACGATCACTATTCATATAACGACATCGCCCTTCCAAAGGAGATGAAGAAGCTGATACTTAAGTACTACACACAACCGCAATTTGTAGACTTTATTCCATTGCAAGACATTCCACAAACGACTTACAAATACAGTGCACAGGAACAAATTTTTGAAGAGATTCCCCATTTTATATCCTACTACTTATTAGGTAACATAAAGTTTAGTTCCTCTGGAAGACCAGTAGAATCAACATTAGGAAAATTTCAGAAAACCTGTGCAATAGACGAATTTTATGGTTTTGACAATGAAAAACTAAGCAAAGTAAGGTGCAACCTCATCGCTGGGATGTTATACGATCTCCAACAAAAAGATATTCATGCGGATAGTATCGACATTATCAAATACTTTTTAAATACACATTACACCAAACTTTTCACAGTACAGTTTATGTTGACTGACCTTAAAGGATGGAACTTTGTGACACCACAATATGACAGACATCATATTGTGGAGGGACGAATTATTAACACCCTGAAAGAAATGCCGTTGCTTGACTGGGTTAGCATCGACAACTTAATGGAACTAATGGCACACAGAGCTATAGATGTGAAACCACTAAGCATTAGTATAAACTATGAAGCAAAGTTGTATTATGAAGTAAAGAACAGCATTGGGGGCGACACCAAAGTTTACATTACAAACGATAGCCTTGGCCAGTTTATAACAGAACCCTTTGTAAAAGGAAGTATCTTTCTTTTTGCAGCATTCGGCTTGATGGAAATTGCTTATGACGAAATTGATCTCACCAAATTTAGTTCCACTTACTACTCCAACTATGATGGATTAAAATACTTTAAACTAACCAATTTGGGTGCCTATGTTTTTGGTCTTAAATCGACATTTAGTCATGAACCCTTAACGACTCAACGAAGTAAATTGTCGCTATCCAACGACTCTCTTATGATTATTGCCGATGGAGAAATGAGTGCCATCACAGACAAAATGCTGAATACATACAGCGAAAAGCTTGGCAACACACGCTATCGGGTTACGCCCGAATCCTTTTTAAAGGACTGTAAAACCCGCAAAGACATAGAAAGCAAAATTGCTTTATTCAAAGCGTCTATAAACAATAGTATCCCTACTTTTTGGGATAAGTTCTTTAGAGAGTTGGTAAACAATGCAACTGCCGTAAAAATAAATAAGTTTGTAGTTACCTATACGCTATCAAAGGATGATAAAGAGTTGCATAGGCTCGTTGCGCAAGACATGGAGTTGAAACAGTTGATATTGAAAGCCGAGGGTTTTAATCTGTTAGTACCAGTAGAAAATCTAACTAAATTTAAAAGTAGAATGAAAGAGCTTGGCTTTGTAGTAGAGTAATTTTTAGTTTGTACTTACAGACCAAATTGTGTTCCTAATAGTTGATAAAACACATTTTCACTATTTGTAGACACCCACCTTATGCTTCCTATCTTATCTTCGGGGCGTGAAAAAAGTTTTTGCATTATTCTTTATTATTTTTACTTGTTCATTCCTAGTTGTTTACGCGCAAGTAAACTTTGAGTTCAGGGGTGTATGGATTGCTACCGTAGAAAATATCGATTGGCCAAAGGAAAAAGGACTCTCTGTAGAAGAACAAAAAGCATCATTCATTAAACTGTTAGATTATCACCAGCATATTGGAATCAACTCAGTATTTGTTCAAGTGCGACCAGCTGCAGATGCTTTTTACCCCTCCCAATATGAACCTTGGAGTGAATACCTGATGGGAAAGCAAGGGCTTGCCCCTCCCCCATCATACGATCCATTGGCTTTTATGATTGATGAAACCCACAAAAGAGGCATGGAGTTTCACGCTTGGATAAATCCTTACCGAGCAGTATTCAATATCAAACATTCATCTATTGCTTCTTCTCACATTACTCACCTGCATCCTGAATGGTTTTTAACCTATGGAAATACAAAATATTTCAACCCTGGCATTCCGGAAGTGAGAACATTTGTAAGTAAGGTCGTGAGGGACATTGTAAGCCGTTATGATATTGATGGCATCCACATGGACGACTATTTTTATCCTTATCGCATAGATGGAAAAGCATTTCCCGATGCAAAGACTTATCTAAAATATGGTCATGGACTTACAAAAGACACTTGGAGACGTAGCAATTGTGATAGCATTATTAAGAACATATATGAAGTAATTACTGAAGTCAATCCTCGTGTTAAGTTTGGCGTGAGCCCTTTTGGAGTATGGCGAAACAAGAGCCAGGATATTGAAGGCAGCAAAACCACTGCTGGTACTACAAGCTATGATGACTTATACGCAGATATTTTGTTGTGGCTACGGATGGGTTGGATAGACTATGTGGCTCCTCAAATTTATTGGGAATGCAGCCACAATCAATGTCCTTACAATGAGTTGCTGGACTGGTGGAGCAAACACACTTATGGCAAACATTTATACATTGGACACGGTATTTACAAAGCGAACATCAATGCAGCATGGAAAGATAAAACCGAATTGCCTAGCCAGATTATTGCACTAAGAGCAATGAAAGAAACGCAGGGTAGTGCTTTCTTTAGCAGCCAAGACCTGGTGCACAACACAAACGGGTGGGCCGATAGCTTGAGAGAAAATTATTATGCACTGCCAGCCATTGTGCCCCCGATGAGCTGGATAGACAGCACACTTCCCTCAAGTCCAATTATCGCAAAAGCTGGCAGTAATACCTATACATTTAATTATAATGGGGAAGATAAGATAAAAGGATTTGCGATCTTCCAGTTGCCGCCTTCACTAGATGCAAAGGTTGTTAATGCCACATTGATAAAGATATTTAATGACTCTTCTACTACAATCTTCAATAAAGACGATATAAACTTGCCAAAAGATTATCGTTTGTTTGTTGCTACCATCAGTATCAACAACAATTTGAGTGAGTGGGTGGAATTGAGATAGATTCATTTTTCGCCACAAAGACGCAAAGACAGAAAGAAATAAAAAAGAGGAAACAAAGTAATTTAAACGCTGTTTCCTCTTTCATCAACTACTATCACTTACGCTCCCCACTTCACCAGCGTTGCACCCCAAGTGAAGCCTCCACCGAAAGCTGCGAGAACTACATTGTCACCTTTCTTGAGTTGATCTTGCCAATCCCACAAACACAATGGTATTGTTGCAGCGGTAGTATTACCATATCTGCTAATGTTAACCATTACTTTTTCCATGGGTAATCCCATTCTTTTTGCAGTAGCATCTATGATGCGCAAGTTTGCCTGATGTGGCACCAACCAAGCTACATCTTCTCCCGTAAGCCCATTCCGCTCCAACAATTCTGCACTCACATCTGCCATTCCGGTAACTGCATATTTGAATACTGTTTTACCTTCCTGATGAATATAGTGTTCCTTGGCAAGAACCGTTTCTACTGTTGCTGGTCTTAGAGATCCCCCACCTTTTATGTATAGGAAGTCTTTACCAATTCCATCACTTTTCAACAAACTATCCTGTACACCATAACCATCTGTATTAGGTTCTAATAATACTGCCGCAGCACCATCACCAAATATAATACAGTTGTTACGCTCGGTATAGTCTATGATACTACTCATTTTGTCGGCACCAATTACAACTACCTTTTTATACCTACCACTTTCTATATAACTAGCACCTGTGGTAAGTGCAAACAAAAATCCACTACAAGCTGCACTAAGATCATAACCAAACGCATTGGTCATACCAACTTTGTGAGAGATGATATTTGCTGTAGACGGGAAAAACATATCGGGCGTAACGGTTGCACAGATAACACAGTCAATTTCTGTGGGGTCAATTCCTCTCTTACTCAATAAGTCCAACACGGCAGGCACGCCCAGGTCGCTTGTAGCTGTACCCGGTTCCTTCAATATTCTTCTTTCCGAAATACCTGTTCTTGTCCTAATCCACTCATCGTTGGTATCTACCATTTTCTCTAAATCGAAGTTGGTCAATTTTGTTTCAGGTACAAATCCACCAACAGCAGTTATGGCAGCAGTTATTTTACTCATGTAGTATCTCTTTTAATTAAATAATCCCTTGGGAGGGGCGTAAAAGTAAAAGTTTTATGCCAACAGCAGCAAATTGTTATACCCATTGTATAGACGTTGTTGTAGATAATTAACAAGAGATACAGAAACAGTGAGTTAAAAAATAACAATTAAGTGACGTTACTACAAGAAAAAAGTGTGGTTTTTCTGTATTTATCACAGCATTGATTGCTAATAATGCAAAGATTTGACAACTTTTGGAAAGTTGTCAAATCTAATCTAGTGTAATCGCAATCAAAAAAGCCCCCGATACTTTCGGAGGCCTTTTACGTATAACTTATTACTTATCACTAACAATTAATCCTTTACAACTAGTGATGTACCAATGACACATCCTGAACCATGGTGCCGCCGTTTGCCATTAGTAAATCGATGTTGGCAGTTGTGTAATTGGCTAATGTAGCAATCAGCGTCAGATCGCCATAGAGGTTTGTATTGATGGTGAAATTACCCAAGGCATCAGAAAGGAACTTGGTGCCCACTCCTTCCAGATGCAGTTTCACACCCGCCAACGGAAGCCCGCTGATGCTATCTGTAACAGTACCCGTAAGGATTGCTGGAAGCCCAAGCGTCAAATACCGCACACCCCACTGACGGCAGGCAGCCCTTTTGGCAGATGCAGACTGCTCGCTGTAGGTGGTTTCTATCTCGTCCCACATACGCTTTATCATTGTGTTCATTTCAGGATTCTTCAGGTTCACCGCATTTTGTGCATCTGTAAGTACGGTTTTGGCATTGCTAAACAGCATGATAGCTGTTTCGGCATCAGCAAAAACGGTATTAAACTGGGCAATGGTGGGCCCGGTAAACACAGGGCCTCCTGCCAATATGCGGGCAGCATCGCCTGTAATTATTTTATTTCCCCAAAAAACAAGTCTCTCATCTGTATTGGTGAGTGGAATTGTTTTCTTACTGATAGGCAAGCCAAAGAATGCCCTTGCCGAAGGCAGCGAAGTGCCCATGGTAATGCTATCTTCCAGATTGCCAATGTACAAACCAACATAGTTATGAAGAGAAGTACGATGCGGATTGGCCAATTCGCCCGCAGCGTGTTGTGCCTGTTCGGCAGCAATTACAGCGTTAATTACAATTTTGTAGGCAGGCAAATTCAGGTCTAGTCTGGCAGCAGTGGCAACCGACATGGCATTTCCACCAACAGGTAAGCTGTCTTTTTTGGCCTTTGCAGTGGTTCCTGCTTTTAAACGACCGATGTTGGAGGTAGGTACTTTTCTTGAAGAACTCATAATGGTAAGCTTTAAAAGTGAATAAACAAAAGTGAATAAATCACCGTTATATCCCCTGCTATTGCTAAACTTCATTACGGTTTAAGAATAACCTAATAAGACACGACAATCAATTTCCGACAGTGTAAATATACCTTTTCTACACCAACGCCAACTTTTATTTAAATTCCTGAAAATAGTTATTCCATTCTTTCTTTTGCAGAATGATAAAACAAGGATTTGATGCCAGATTTGCTCTTCAAAATCCAATTAAAAAATAGTTTACAGCACTTAGAAAGGTTTTTAAGTGCATTATCACTTTGTTCAACACACTTAGAAAAAGTTTTAAGTGTTTTATTACTTTGTTCAACACACTTAGAAAAGTTTTTAAGTGCATTATTACTTTGTTCAACACACCTAAAAAAGTTTTTAAGTGCTTTATTACTTTGTTCAACACACTTAGAAAAGTTTTTAAGTGCTTTATTACTTTGTTCAACACACTTAAAACTTTTCGCCACATACCCGGATTATTGCAAAAGGGGGGGTTGGAGGAAAAAGGGGGTTTGGAAAGCATACACTTAACCATATAACGCCCTATATTCGCTAAAGCATTGATACAGGCAAAGGGGGGGTGAAGGATAACTCAGGAATCAAGCTTTGATAACAAACATGCGTCAATACAAGTATCACCTTAGACCAAATAATCACCATACCTTTTGATATTTATAGTGAAGAAATGAATTTATTGCTTTTTAGAAAAATAACAATCGTTTCAAGTTTGACAGAGACTGAACTTGTTAGCAGACTTTCAGAAATAGTAGATTTAAAGAAAAGTAGCAGATTCAGTTTCAATTACGAAGACCCGACTAAATTATATGTTGGCCAAATTGAAAGCAGCCGATTTAAAATTTATAGAATAGTAAAGGGAACAAATTCATTTAGACCAATTATACAAGGAAATATTATAGACAATCTTTCTACAAGGGTTATAGAACTTAAAATGAGACTTCATTTTATTGTTGTACTGTTTTTACTTTGGCTTTCTGGGTTCATCATTTATTGTATAATAAAGAATTCAGACTCCGACTACAGTGAACTTATATTCATAGGACTAGTATTAGGAATGACAATTTTTTCTTTAATCAGGAGTGCAACAAATCAACAAAAGACTTAGAAGATATTTTTATTGATTAACAGAAAAGGACAAAGCAACAGCCACAACTAGTCCTTCACCCCTATCTACAAGGGTTACCGCGCACGTTTCGCGCGCTCATCCGCTAAGATAGTTTTGCTACCTAGTTCATGAATAGAAGTTATTACCAAGCAATAGTTAGTGATTGGTGTAAAATAGATTAGTTTTGACAACATTACAT
>Ga0208741_10001242_pt1 | contig 10321 bp, 6 predicted proteins | sample CryBogCBE03Jun09_FD_184576 | JGI IMG/M metagenome (GOLD analysis project Ga0208741, IMG submission 184576) | Freshwater microbial communities from Crystal Bog, Wisconsin, USA - CBE03Jun09 (SPAdes) | ecosystem: Environmental > Aquatic > Freshwater > Lake | place: Crystal Bog, Wisconsin, USA...
CAATAAAGGCAATCAATGTTAAGATGAATGAGGATCCTATCTTTTATAAAAAACTTTCTCAAGTAATAAAAGAGGCAATTGACGACTACCATCAGCATAGAATAAATGAAGCTGATTATTTGAAGAAAGCTAAAGATTATGAAACACAATTTCATACAGGCAAACAAAATAATGTCCCCCAAAGCATACAGCACAATCCCAACGCTATTGCATACTATAACCTTGTCAATTCCATTTTAGACAATAGTTTCAATAACCAGCCAGAGCCAAAAGAAATACAAGCTGCAGTTGCTATTGAATTAGAGGAATGTATTAAAAGGATAGTTTACGAGCACGATACTTTGATAATTGATTGGCAAACAAACATCGAGATAGAAAAAATGCTTAAAAGTAATCTAGACGACTTGCTCTATGAAAAGCAACAACAATATGACACACAGTTTTCTTTCGTTAAAATAGATGAGCTTATTGAAGAATTAATAAAAGTGGCAAAACTAAAATACATCTAATGCAAGATACTTTACACCAAGTAAATTATGGCAGCAAGAGAATTCTATACAGTTTGTCCTTCACCGCCCGTAAGTCCTTAGGTATAAGAGTCACTCCCAATGGTGATGTTAATGTAATAGCGCCACTGAATACTGAACTAATAGATATCAACAAAAAGGTGAAGTCAAAAGCAGATTGGATTTTAAAACAACAATCATTCTTCAATCGGTATAGACCAATAACCCCATCGCGTAAATTTGTAAACGGAGAAACACATTTGTATTTAGGAAGGCAATATAAAATGCAAATACTGAAAGGCGATATTGATGAAGTAAAGATTTATCGTGGTACTATGGCCATTACTTCAAAAAAAACAGAAACCATTTATATAGAAAAATTAGTAGAGGATTGGTATAAAACAAAAGCCCTATTTCATTTTGAAGAACTACTAATAATCTGTTTAGAGAAGTTTAAGAAGTATAAAATCGGGAAACCTGTGTTGTATATTAGAAAAATGCAAAAGCGTTGGGGTAGCTGCACAAAAGCTGGAAAAATCATTTTAAATACAGAGTTAATAAAAGCCCCAAAAGCAAGTATCGAGTATGTCATTATTCACGAGTTATGCCATTTAGTTCATTACAACCATAATAAAGATTTTTATCAACTACAACAAAACCTATTTCCTGATTGGGAAAAATGGAAAGAAAAATTAGAACAATCCCTTTCTTAAAACAAAAGGGTGCATTCCCCTTTGGGGGGCAGGCTTTCCCTTCAATCTTTTACCCCTTTAGTATAAAAAGTAATTTCGTACAAATCCCTAAATGCAAAAATTAGTGAGTCGGAAAAGAATTAATTAATAACAGGTGTTTAATTTTCTTTATTTTTGAATTCTATTAATTATACCATGGCATTTGTTTTCTTTAATGCCTATTTAGTTTTATAAATACAAGTTTCAACAAAACAAAGTCAGGTGCAATGCAAATAATTATTAACAATCCTTACAGAACCATTGGACTACTTGCTGACTGTTCAGAAAGAGAGATTCAAAAGCAAAAAGGGCTCATTAAAAGGTTTATTGATGTTGGTAAAGAGATTTCATTTGAAACTGACATTAAGTTACCAACTAGTTGTAATAGAGACAGTGAATCCATATTGATTGCATTTGCTAAGCTTGAACAAATCAAAAGTAGAGTAACTAATGGTCTATTTTGGTTTGTTAATGCTAGCAATTTAGATGAACCTGCAATAGATTATTTGAAAGAAGGGAATAGAGAAAAAGCAATTGAAATCTGGCATAAGCTAATCCCTGCATCAATTGAAAGTGAAGTTACTGCAAGAAATTGTTCAGCATTTCATAATCTTTCTACTTTAAAAATAAGCCTGGCATTTTCAAGTGAAAATATAGATTTTGAAAATTTTAAAGAAGGTATTTTATTGAAGTCAAAGTTGCTAAATTCTGATTTTGTAGATAATGTGATAACAAGAATATCAGATGAAACTTTTCACCCAAATAAAGAGGAAATCAACAAATTGTTTGCAGAAGAATTGCTCATAAACATCTCCCCATTTCTTGATAAGTCTGATGGTGTTTCTTCTAATGATTTCATTGAAATAATTAACCAGTCTTCTGAATTCTTGAAAGCATACATTTTAAAAAGATTCATAGACAAACCAATTCATAATATTGAGACCTTAGTAGAAGAATCAGAAAATATGCGCAAGGAAAAGAAAGAAGATGCATATGAATTGGGCAAAAAACTATTTGAAAAGACAAAGAGTAATTTACAGCTTTTAAATGAAATTTTAGGTAGAACTAGTATTCAATATACAATATTGGCAGATAAAATTGCAGAAGAACTACTTAGATGTAGTACTGATTATTTTAACTTCTATAAAGATAGCAATGCTGATCCAGGAGTCAAATCTTTAGAGCTATCGAAATTAGGTGATAGAATTGCTTGTGGCTCAAAAATTAAAGAAAAGCTAAAGGATGATATAAAGTTCATTGAAGAGTGGATTATTGATAAACCTACCAGGGAGAAATTTAAAATTATAAATGCTGACTACAATATTATTACGGAGACCCTGAAGTTTTATGATACAGAAATTGAATCTATATCCAATGCAAAGTCATTAATCAATAGATGTCAAAAAAGCTTACAGAACATAAAAAAAATGTTGGGTTACAGCGATGAAATTTATTTGAATTTGAGTAGTAGAGTAGGTTCAAATGCTCAAAACATGATTATTAGTGAGGTTAATAATTCAATGGATGCAAGAAATAATTATGTGGATTATAGAAATTTTTTAAACGGCGGCATCGGTACTAACCTTAGTTTTGACAGTCAGGGTAGGCCAACTTTTAAAACACCGCCACCTTCTGCTCCAGAATACACTTTGCAACAACTGCATGCAGTAATGAGAAATGCATTAGATGCTGTAACTCTTATCGGTACTTTGGATATGAATGCGAGCTTTAGAGAACGGTATAATGATAATAAAAACACATTGCAGAATTTGTGTAATAAAATGGGAATATCTTCTTCTAATTATTCAAGCACTCCAAAAACACCTAATTCCAATTCAAGTCAAACTGTTAAAAGCGAGATACCCAGCTGGGTTTATTGGGTAGGTGGGTTCATTATTTTTGCTATATTATCTAAAGCATGTAACCGTTAAAATTATTCACTATGGTAAAAAAAATTACTTTTCCCCTGCTATTTTCTTTTTGTGCATTAGCAACATTTGCACAATCTGACTCTGCATCTCTAAAAAATGAGATACTTAGACTAAATTCAGAAATCAAAGTTTTTAAAATAGCAAACAGCACTTTAAATAGTAAAGTTGACAATATTAACTCTAACCTTAAATCAAAGTATGACAGTTTAGATAACCAAGTCTCAGCAAACACACTTAATATTCAAACTACTGCAGACAAATTGGGTATAAAAATCGACCAATCTGCTAATACTGCAACACAAAAAATAAAAGACTTAGATAGCTCAATTAGTAAAAACTCTTTGTATTGGATTATTGGTTTTCTTGTAACTGCACTATTGTTATTAATAACTTACTTCCTTCTTAGAAAAAAAATTAAAGACGGCAATTCTATTCTAGATCAACAAATTTTGTCTACCAAAAAAGGGTTGGAAGAAGAAGGTATAAAGTTAGATACTAAGCTCACTGAAGTTTTGGAAACACAATTAAAACTACTAAATGTAGAACGTAACACTACTGCTTCTTCAACTTCTAGTTCCGAAGAAACAGACCATTCATTGGCCTTAAAAGTTGCTGACGAAATTGTACGCATACAAAAGAATCTATCAAACATGGACGCTAACACCAAAGGGTTAAAACAATTGGCAGCTTCTGTAAGTCGCATACAAGATAATTTTGAAGCAAATGGTTATGAAATGGTAAATTTAATTGGAAAACCATTTGATGCAAGAATTAAAGTAGATGCACAATTTATTCCTGACGACACCCTTGAAAAGGGGCAAGAAATTATTTCTAGAGTTATTAAACCGCAAGTACTATATAAAGGACTAATGATACAAGCAGGTCTTGTAGAAGTTAGTCAAGGCTAAAAAAACAAAAATGAGAGTAAAAATTGATTACGGCATTGATTTAGGAACAACTAATTCAGCTTTTGCAAGGATGCAAAATGGTGAAGCCAAAATTTTAAAATCAGATTTCCAAGATGATATATTACCATCTTGTGTAAACTTTAATAAAAAGCAGGCTATTCTTTGTGGCAGAAGTGCTTTTGTGACTTTTAAATCAGAACGTTTAAAAGCTTTACGAAATTTTGAAGTTGAAGCATCTAATACTTTTCTTGAGTTTAAACGTACTATGGGAACTGATACTCATTATTCAAGTTCCAATATGAATAAGACTTATAATTCTGAAGAGCTCTCAGCAGAAGTTTTAAAGAAATTAAAATCGCTTGTTACAGATGAGAATATTCAATCAATAGTCATTACTGTTCCAGCAAAGTTTACCATAAACCAAAATGATGCAACGATTAGGGCTGCCAAGCTTGCAGGGTTTAAGCATGTAGAACTTTTACAAGAACCAATTGCTGCCTCTATGGCCTATGGATTAGAAGTAGAAAAGAAAGATGGCTTCTGGTTGGTGTTTGATTTTGGAGGTGGAACTTTTGATGCTGCTTTGCTAAAAGTAGATGAGGGTATTATGAAAGTAATTGACACTGAGGGTGACAACTATTTGGGTGGTAAAAATTTGGATGAGGCTATTGTTGATGAAATTATTATCCCATATTTAGCAGATAACTTCTCTATTGATAATATACTAGCAGATAATGACAAGAAAGAGATTTTGCGTAGCGCTATGAAGTTTTATGCTGAAGAGGCTAAAATTCAGTTATCATTTCGTGAAAGCCACAACATACTATCTGAATTGGGTGACATTCCAGGAGAAGATGAAAATGGTGATGAGTTTGAATTAGACATTAACATCTCACAACAAGATTTAGAGAAAGTATTTGCTCCTATTTTTCAGAAAGCAATCACCATTTGCAATGAATTATTAAAACGTAATAAACTTACCGGTTCTCAATTGGCTGCATTGATTTTAGTAGGTGGGCCAACTTATTCCCCTATCCTGCGCAAGATGTTGAAAGAGCAGGTATCTGATAAAGTTGATACCAGTTGCGACCCTATGACTGCAGTAGCAAAGGGTGCCGCTTTATACGCCTCAACGCTCAATGTATCTGAAGAAATAGTTGAAGCCTCTAGAGATAAAACCAAAATACAACTACATATCGGAAACGAACCCACTACCGTTGAATTAGAGGAATTTGTTACTCTGAAGATATTAAAGGAAAAATCAGAGGGTAATTTGCCATCAAGTGTATTTGCTGAAATAACAAGGGGTGACAAGGCATGGAGTAGCGGAAAAAAAGAAATAAACGATAAAGGCGAAATAATTGAAGTAGCATTAAATGCTGGCACCTCAAATTCTTTTGATGTGGCTTTATATGATGAATTGGGAAATAAATTTGATTGTCAACCTTCACATTTTACTATTCTTCAAGGCATTAAAGAAGCGGAAGCAACGTTGCCTTATCATATTGGTATTGAAGTTTATGACGATTTTTTAAAGAAGGATGTTTTTAATTCAATTCCCGGCTTGCAACGCAATCTAAAAATGCCAGCAAAAGGTATTGCTACTGGATTGAAGACACAAAAACAAATCCGGCCAGGTATGGCATCAGATTTTTTTATTGTTCCAATTTATCAAGGTGGTGATGGCTCTGATGGTACTAAAACTATTTATCTTGAACATGTTAAGGATGTAAAAATTTCTGGAGAAAACCTTCCTGCTTTGCTTCCTGTAAATAGTGAAGTAGAGATTACTCTTACAATGAATCGTTCAGGTGAATTGGTTTTCTCAGCTTTCTTTCCTTATCTGGAGTTTACGGAAGAAATTTTAGTTGATATTAAATTAAAAGAAAGTGTCGATGCATTAGTCATTAGTAAAGAAATTAATAATGCAAAAAAAATACTTTCAAAAGTAAAAAACGATAATAACAATACTGAAGTAGAAAGAATCTTCAGTAGTCTTGAAGAATTAGAAATTCAATTAGAGCAAGGACAATCTAATGATGATCGTAAATTTCAAGTAATGAATAACCTTCGTAAAGAATTGAGGTCCATTGATAAAATTGAAAATGAGGCAGAATGGCCTAAATTGGTTGTGGAATTAAAAAAGGAATTTTATGATTTAGAAGAACTTATCGTAAAAATAAAAGAGTACGGTGATGAAGGAGAGTTGAACATGAATAAAGTCGAGGAATATGTTGCTGAACTCAAAGCGAAGGTGGAAGAAACCATCAAGTCAAATGACAAGGAAGGTAGAATAAAAATAGCAAGGGAATTAATCCGGAATATTGGTTCACTTGATTTCACTCTAAGAGATGCATTAGCAGGTGTTCAAATGGATATTGGGTTATTAAGAGAATTGGATGAGGATTTCAACTTAGTGCAATGGACAAATGCCAATCGAGCCAGAGACTTAATCAATCGTGGCTTGCAAATGGCCAATAACAATCCCTCGAAACAAGCATTAAGGCAACTTGTTGTTCAAATACTTGACCTTCGTGTAGATAATGATGAAAAAAGTGATAGGTTAAAAAGAGGAAGATAATAACATTGAGAATAAAAATTGACTACGGTATTTATTTGGGTGTGACTCATGCTGCCATTGCAAGGATGGAAAATGGTGTACCTGTTATTTTAAAAACTGACACTTCAAAAGATTTTATTCCAATTTGTGTAAATTTTAATGAAAATCAAAATATTTTAGTTGGTGATTCTGTTTTAGGAGCGCATAAAATAGATAGTATCAGAGTTTCAAAAGGTTTCGGACTAAAATATAAAAATTCATTCTTGGAATTTACTAGAACTTTAGGAACTGATTCAAACTACTTTAGTCCTATCATGAATCGTTATTTTAGTTCAGAAGAATTAGTTGCTGAAATATTTAAAAAATTGAAATCAGCTGTTACAGATGAGGATATTCCATCAATAGTCATTACAGTTCCGGCAAAGTTTACACTCAATCAAAGGGATGCAACGATTAAAGCGGCCAAGCTCGCAGGGTTTAAGCATATAGAACTTTTACAAGAACCAATTGCTGCCTTCCTGGCCTATGGATTAGAGTTAGAGAAGAAAGATGGCTTCTGGTTGGTGTTTGATTTTGGAGGTGGAACTTTTGATGCTGCTTTGTTAAAAGTAGATGAAGGCATTATGAAAGTAATTGACACTGAGGGTGACAACTATCTAGGCGGTAAAAATTTGGACGAGGCTATTGTTGATGAAATTATTATCCCATATTTAGCAGATAACTTCTCTATTGATAATATACTAGCAGATAATGACAAGAAAGAAATTTTGCGTGGCGCTATGAAGTTTTATGCTGAGGAGGCAAAAATTCAGTTATCATTCCGTGAAAGCCACAACATACTTTCTGAATTGGGTGATATTCCAGGAGAAGATGAAAATGGTAATGAGTTTGAGTTAGACATTAATATTTCTCAACAAGATTTAGAAGCAGTATTTGCACCAATTTTTCAAAAGACAATCACCATTTGTAAAGAATTATTAAACCGTAATAAGCTTTCAGGCTCTCAATTGGGTGCTTTAATTTTAGTTGGTGGTCCTACTTATTCCCCTATCCTGCGCAAGATGTTGCGAGAGCAGGTGACCTATAAAGTTGATACCAGTTGCGACCCTATGACTGCAGTAGCAAAGGGGGCGGCATTATACGCTTCAACAATTAATGTATCTGAAGAAATAATTCAGATATTACCATTAATTATAAATCAAACAATAACATCTGATTTGCTTAGAACTAAATTAATTAATGTTTACGCTGACAATCCCGTAATACCGAAAGATAAGTTTACTGAATTATTTAATAAACTATACGATATTAAAAAATATGAAAATAACACAATATTACTTGAAGAAATTAACAATGAAATAGATAATTTGAGATGAGTAATTTATTAGAAAAAGGGTTCAAAATTGACAATAAATACACTGTCTTGTTTTTTATCAAGCGCAGTACTAGTTTTCAGTCTTATAGGGTTAAAGGAGATAATGGTAAGGTTTTCTTTTTAAAATTATTTAGTACAGCTAAACTAAAAAGTTTTCAGTTTGATGATGAAGGGAATATTTTAGAAATATCCATTTTAAAAAATGTTAGTCATCCAAATATTGTAAAATATATTAATGATGGAGAAACAATAATAGACAATGAAAAATATTCTTATGTTGTTACTGAATTTATTAGTGGTGAAACCCTTTCCGACAAAATTCAAAGAGAGCATTATGTTAGTAGTTTTGATGTAAAAGATTTAATACTCCCAATACTGAATGGGTTACATTATCTACATAGCCTTAAGAGCCCCGTTATTCATAATGAGATAACTAGCCAAAACATAATGCTTGATTTGTCAGGCAATGTTGTAATTCCTAAAATAATTGATTTTTGTAACGCTCGCTATTTTCATCAAACATCAAAAGCATATCCTAAGGATGTCATAAATCCATTTTACATGGCTGACGAATGTTTCAATGGAATTTTTTCACCTCAAAGTGATTTATTTTCATTAGGTGCTTTAATGTATCATTTATCGTTTGGATTGCCTCCTTGGTATGTAGACTTAACTAAATATAATTCTGACAAAACCAAAATATCAAACTCCATTTTATCACAAAGAAAAAAGCCTTTGGCATTTTTGAATATTGACAAAAGCAATTTTGAGGATAGTGCCCTTTTAAATGTTATCATCAAAGCGACACACCATGATATTGATGTTCGGTTTAAATCTGCAAAAGAATTTATTCAGGCAATTAATGGTGAAATAGAAGTTGAAATAAATCAACCAACAAAAACAGAAAAGCAAGAAACGACATTACCCAAAAAAGATTTTAAACCCAACCGTTTGGGTAAAGGATTTGATAGGATTGCTGGAATGGAAAACCTAAAGTCAATTTTGTATAATGATGTTATTAGGGCTTTAAGGGAAAAAGAGTTATTTGAAAGTTATGGATTGACAATACCAAACGGGATGTTATTATATGGTCCCCCAGGTTGTGGGAAAACATTTATTGCAGAAAGTTTTGCAGAAGAAGTTGGATATAATTTTGTGCAGATAAAACCTTCTGATTTGGCTAGTATTTACGTACATGGCTCACAAGAGAAAATTGGGAAGTTGTTTGCAGAGGCAAGGAAAAGCGCTCCATCAATATTGTTTATTGATGAATTAGACGCAATAATGCCAAGTCGGGATGGGGATATTGGACATAGCTATTCTGCGGAAGTGAATGAGTTTTTAGCTCAAATGACTAATTGCTCACAAGACGGAATATTTATTATTGGTGCAACCAACAGACCCGAAAAAATAGATACTGCCATTATGCGTACAGGAAGGCTAGATAAACACATTTACTTGCCACCACCTGATGATAAAGCTAGAGAGCAAATGTTTGAATTACATCTAAAAAAGCGTCCTTTAGAATTAGGTCTTGACTATGAATTATTAGCTAAAAAAACAGAGGGATATGTTGCGAGTGATATTGAATTCATTTGTAATGAGGCTGCAAGAAAAGCTTTGCAAAGTAAATCTAGAATTTCAATGGAATTCTTAGAAGATATCATTAAGATTACTAAAAAATCTGTATCAACTAACGAACTTAAAAAGTACGAAGAAACCAAAATGAAAATTGAAGGTAAGAGTGATGATTTGAGTAATCGTACACCAATTGGGTTTAGAAAGTAAATTTAGGATAGAATATTTAAATATAATTTATCTACCTCCTGATGGTAAGTCTAAAATAAAGTGCTTCAACTTGGAAAACTTACCTCTCTTGACACCGGGCACATCATACATTATTCTAATTTTGGCATTCCCCTTTGGAGGGTCAGGCTTTCGCTCCAATCTTTTACCCCTTCGGGATAAAAGTATTTCCGCACCAATCCTTAATGCAAGAAAGAAAGAAGTTTTTGTGTGGCTCCGCCACGATGTTTTCCCTTTCCACTCCATTTCATTCTGTGGTCGGAGTAGCTTAGGTAATTGGTTTCTCTTCGGTTGGGTTCAGCAAGCAGTCCGCCAGCCCAAGGCAGTAGGGGCAAAATGGTCTTTAGTGATACTTTGTTGTTTTTGCCCCCACTACCTTGCCCTTCGGGTCAAAAAAGGCTGTCATACTTCTTGCAGTTCACCACAACCTACGTTCAGGCAGCTACCTGTGTTCTATGGTCAGCTTTATACCTCCTACCTTCACTATCACTTCCGTGCTTCTTT
>Ga0208741_10001245_pt1 | contig 10317 bp, 12 predicted proteins | sample CryBogCBE03Jun09_FD_184576 | JGI IMG/M metagenome (GOLD analysis project Ga0208741, IMG submission 184576) | Freshwater microbial communities from Crystal Bog, Wisconsin, USA - CBE03Jun09 (SPAdes) | ecosystem: Environmental > Aquatic > Freshwater > Lake | place: Crystal Bog, Wisconsin, USA...
TCTCTATATAATTGATCCATCCCTTTAAAAATAGAGTTCGCATTACTTAGTCTTTTAAAGTATAATACATCATTTGATTTATCAAAAATTACATCAGCATACTTATTTATTGTTATAATTGGTCTATTCGTTTCAATTTCAAGGACATCTAATGAAAACCATTTTCCTCTTATCACTAAACTTGAGCTAATTATTTGAAAATAATATACGTTTCCTTGGATAGAGCATAGATAAGCAATTTTGTTCAAACTATCTTTTTCAATTTGGCTATAGTTAACAGAATCGAAATCATTAGTTAAAAAGTCAATTATATATTCAGAAGCAGAAAATTTTTCATACTTGTACCATTGTTCATCTTCTAATAATGTTGCTGGATTATACTCAATGCTATTATCGAGTGTTGGCAACTTGTATTTATCATCATCTGAATATGTGTAAATATCATCCTCTGAAGAAAGCACCTTCAACAGGTTAGTTTTTCGTTTAATTTTTGCTAGTAGAAAGGTCATTTTTTTATTTTTTCTATGTCAATGAAAGTATAGTTATTAATCCTTTTTAATTTTTCAAAGTCATCTTCCCCTGGCTTTCTTAATAGTTTCTTTGTGATTAAGAATATTCTGACGTTATTGGTGGTTTTTATAAAGTAGAAATTGTAATTAAACAGTAAAAAAATTGGATTGAAATATAATGTTTGAGACAAGAAAGTAAAAACATAGATAATTATAAAAACAATACATAGTGTAGGAATATTATCAATGCTTAAAGAAACAAAGAAGTAACCTAAATATGTTGGTAAGAAACTATTGTTTGCTAGTTCAACTTCTACAACTGATTTTTTATTTAGTGAATCTGAGGATAGAAACTTTAATACTAAAAAGCTAATTGCCGTTAATACTATTGGAGTCAAAATGAATATTAGCCAAGAGAAATAATGGGCATAATTCTCTAAAAAATTAAAATAATAATCCTTTTTGACTAGATATACTACTATAATCAAATATGTAGAATTAATCGCTAAAAAAAGTCTATAAATAAAGTTCATTTTTTTCTTTTCTCTCATACAAGACTTCCGAAGGATGACTTGTGTACACTAGTTAATCCAGTTTATAACTGGAATTCGCTTAAATCCACACCCTCCATCCACCCCGTTTCCAAAGATGCAATAAATTAATCAATAACTAATATAAAAACACAAAACCCCGTATAAATACGGGGGTAAATTATAGAAAATACAACCAAATAGGGGGGCGCAATGTCAATTTGCAGTAGTGCAACGTCATTTTACAGTATAGTGCAATCTCATTCTCATCATTTACACACTTTAGTGGACATTACCTAATCTCTCCTAAAAACTCACAACTTGCTTCAAAAACATGTCATAATCAATTTAAGACGTGTAATACAGCATTTAAGACAAATCAAATTCAATTTAAGACAAATCAAATTCAATTTAAGAACAATCAAATTCAATTTAAGGCAAATCAAATTCAATCTAAGGCAAATCAAATCCAATCTAAGACCAATCAAATTCAATCTAAGGCAAATCAAATTCAATCTAAGGCAAATCAAATCCAATCTAAGACAAATCAAAACCAATTTAAGGCAAATCAAATTCAATCTAAGACAAATCAAACGCGTGCTCTGGCCCTGTTAGATTGTAGCGAGCGACTAGCTAGGTAAGCCTCCTTTTTCTTTTTTACAAACGGGTTAGAATAATATGTTGTAACATTCTACGGAATACATGTGCGAGAGGGTACATTGGCGGCAGGCAGTATTATTTATCATCTCCTACATAAGCAGAAAATCCATATTTGTCAAAATCATTAATGACCCACGTTTTACTGATTGATATAAACAAAGAACGCTACTTAAACTAAATACTATATGACTAAGTTTTTGTCATTAATCTGCTTTTTACTCTTAATAGGAACTTTATCTGCACAAAAACTAATGAAAGAATTCGAATTATTATTTTACTTCAATAAAAAACGCTAAATGCCAATCTTTAAACCATACATAAAACAAAAGAACACATCACTTTCTTTTGTACCACTTTAAGCCTTTAAGTCTTTGGGCGAAAACAAAGCATACATTCTAATACACAGAAAAAAATCTTTCCATAATGTGTATTTTTTACACAATAAATCAGATATTTACCGCCTAAAACAATTGTTATGCAAATGAAAAGATTAATAATCCTCGCATTATTCACGATTTCGCTCCTTCATTCTGTGGCAAATGCCCAGCAATCTGCCAAAGTTATTGCCAACAACGCCACCATCGACGGGCATCCTGCCTGGATTATGCAAGGCAATATCTATGAAGTGAATGTGCGCCAATATACCCCCGAAGGAACCTTTAATGCCTTCGCCAAACACCTGCCACGACTGAAAAAAATGGGTGTGCAGACATTATGGTTCATGCCGATAAACCCAATTGGTGTTTTGGACAGAAAAGGCGCATTGGGTAGCTATTATGCCGTACGCAACTACAAAGCCATTAATCCGGAGTTCGGCACCATGGAAGACTGGAACAAACTGGTAAAACAATGCCACGAAATGGGCTTTAAGGTAATTATCGACTGGGTGGCAAACCATACAGCCGCCGATCACTACTGGCTTACTACCCATCCCAACTTCTATGTGCTTGACAGTATTACACACAAAGCGGTGTCTCCTTTTGACTGGACAGATGCCCGCAAATTGAATTATAACAACAAGGAACTACGTGATAGCATGACTGCTGATATGGAATTCTGGCTTACAACAAGCCATATTGACGGCTTCCGCTGCGATGTGGCGTTTGAAGTGCCCAAAGACTTCTGGTCTAAATGTATTGCCACACTTCGCAAAGGGAGAAGCCTGTTTATGTTGGCTGAAGCATCGGAACCCTGGATTCATGAAGCCGGATTTGATGCTACTTATACCTGGCCGGAGTTGAATGTGATGAAAGACATAGTGAAGGGAAAAGTGAAAGCGACTGCCCTAGATAGCATCATTAACAAAGTGGACAACGATTTCCAAAGTAATGCGTTGCGGATGTACTTTACAAGTAACCACGACGAGAACAGCTGGAATAAATCGGATTATGGAACGATGCCGGGAATAACACATGCGCCATTTGCAGTGCTGACACAAACAATGAAACGCTCTGTACCATTGATTTATAGCAGTCAGGAAGAACCTTACCTGGATAGCATCAGTTTCTTTTATAAAAATACCATTCCTTTTGGAAAATATGCACGTGCGGGCTTCTATTCCAAGTTGCTGACACTTAGGAAAAACAATGAAGCATTGGCAGCTAACGCCAGCTACAACAAGATAAAAAGTACTGCCGACGATAAGGTTTTTGCCTACACCCGTGAAAATAATGGGGCAAAGGTGCTGGTGGTATTGAACCTGAGTAAGGATGCAGTTACCGCAACCCTCTCCAACCATACCCTATCAGGAAAGGCAACTGAAATTTTTAGTAACAAAGCAGAAACAATATCAGATGGGCAACAGTTTGATTTGAAGCCTTGGGACTATAAGATTTATAGTTATTTGCCGTAAAACAGCAACTAAAAATCCAACAAGTAAACTACCCGGAATTACGCTTGGTGTCTAATATACTAAACGTTCTTTCTGTATGTACTTGTGGGCTTTGTGGTTAAGTATTCGCTAAAAATATTTTCTATTAATCAATTCCAGTTACTTTCATTGCCAAATTAAATCAATGAAAGCATCTTGGATAGGCATTTTACTTAGTCAATTTATTTTATTCTCTTTTTCAAATAATAGACTGAATATAAATGATAATCAATTAAATAAAACTATAAATAGTGATAGTATCCCACAACTCAATCAGCAGATAGTCTCATTTGTATCTGCACATTTAAAGCAGAAGGTTGGCAGGGGAGAATGTTGGGATCTGGCAGCACAGCCACTGAATGAATCGGGGGCAATCTGGGACAAAGAGTATAGATATGGCAAAGTAGTGGATTATAGAAGAGACAGCATTTATCCAGGCGACATCATACAATTTGAAGGCGTTGAGATTAAGAAAGTAATGGGGAACATGACGATCATGTCGAATCTGGAGCATCACACAGCTGTAATCTATGAAGTGCAAGGAAAAGGACAGTACATTATTGCGCATCAGAACACAAGCGACTTTGGCAGAAAGGTGGGATTAAGTGAATTGGACTTGTCAAACATCCTACGCGGAAGTTTTACAATTTATAGACCGTATAAATAATAACCTTCTTTCCCCATCAAAATTTGTTTTATGCGACTCCTGTTTTTATGTTTATGCTGTTTAATTTTTACGGTTTCTTTCAGTCAGCAGCAGCGCTATTATTTATTGGTTGGAACGTACACTAACGTTAAAAGCGAGGGGATATACGTGTATAATTTTGACGCTACCAATGGAAAAACGGCACTCATCAGTCAGATTAAGGCCAATAACCCCTCCTATCTTGCCATCAGTAAAGATGAATCCTTTGTTTATGCCATTGAGGACAACAGAAATAATACAAGCAGCGAGGCGGCAGCCTATCATTTTGATAAAAGAACCGGAACGTTGTCCTTCATCAACAAACAACCAAACAATGGCCTTGGTGCTTGTTACATTACGGTAGATAAAACTAATAAGTGGTTGTTTATGGCCAACTATGGAAGCGGAAGCTTATCTGTATTGCCCATCAAAAAGGATGGAAGCATTGATGCTGTCCGCCAGTTTTATCAGCACACAGGGAGCAGTATCAATCCACAGCGACAAAAAGAACCGCATGTGCACACCGCAGTATTATCTCTGGATGAAAAATATTTGTTTACAACAGATTTAGGAACAGATAAAATTAACAGATACGCTTTTGATGCCTCCGCTACCAATCCGCTAACACCAACTAAAGACTCTGTTACCTACAGCACGCCCGGCAATGGTCCGAGACACCTTGCATTTAGCCCTGATGGAAAGTTTCTGTTTACTATAAATGAGTTGAGCGGTACGATAGATGCTTTTTCTGTTGATAAGGAACAGTTGCAGAAGTTACAAACCGCTAATATAGATACAGCAGACAACGGAAGCACAACTAGAGCAAGTGCAGATATCCATTTATCGCCAGACGGAAAGTTCCTCTATGCTACAAACAGAGGTGCCTACAATACAATTGCTACTTACAGTGTAAACAAGGCAGATGGCAAGCTTACTTTTATAGCTATGCAGCCCACGGGAGGTGTGATGCCGCGCAACTTTACCATTGATCCTACTGGTTCTTACCTATTGATAGGGCATCAGAAGTCAGACAATATCACCATCTTTAAAAGAGATAAGCAAACAGGTTTATTGAGTCGGATAGATAATACAATCGAAGTGGGTAGTCCTGTTTGTTTGAAAATTATTCCTGCAAATTAAAGTTCAGGGCAAGCCTGTTGCATAAAAAAAGGGGTTGAACAAAAGTTCAAACCCCTCCTATTAATCAACCTCTCAAATTCTTATGGGAAAATACCTAATTCGGTATAACTGATTCCTACTTTATCAATAGCACATACATAAGCAGCAGTACGCATATCTGGAATTGCTGGATTACTCAACCATATCTCCATTATTTCCTGAGTAGCGCTAATCATTGTTTCCTCTAGTCCACTGTGTACCAGGTCAATTTCATCGGCACCATGTTCTATCAGGTTGCGTGCTTTTACACTTGCTTTCTTGCCTGTGAGTGTTTCTATTTCGGTAAGAATATGATGGTTCATGCTCTCTGTAAAACGCTTTTCCAAACGACCATAACGCACGTGGCTTAAGTTCTTCAACCATTCGAAATAAGAAACAGTTACACCACCTGCATTCAGGTACATATCTGGTATTACCAACACGCCCTTGTTAATAAATACCTCATCAGCCTCAGGCGTAAGCGGACCATTTGCGGCTTCCCCGATAATCTTTGCTTTGATACGAGGCGCATTATTGCCATCAATTACATTTTCCAAGGCTGCTGGTATCAATATGTCGCAATCCAATTCCAAGGCCTCTGCGCTTTTGGCAATAAACGTACTTCCTGCAAAGTCCTTTACGGAGCCAGTTGCTTTTCTATGTTGAAACAATTCTTCTTCATTAATGCCATTCTCACTGTAAACAGCCCCTTCGTACTCAGCTATTGCAATGACTATTGCCCCATTCTCCCTAAAAAACTTAGCGCAGTGATACCCCACATTACCCAAGCCTTGCACCACTACTTTCTTACCTACAATGCCAGTAGTAAGTCCTAACTTAGCCATTACTTCAGGCATATTACACACTTCACGCACGCCGAAGAAAACGCCTAGGCCAGTAGCTTCTTTGCGTCCATGAACACCACCTTGCGATATTGGCTTCCCTGTAACACAACCTGCCGCATCGATTTCACCGGGTTTCAAGGATGAATATGTATCTACAATCCACGCCATTTCACGCTCACCAGTACCATAATCAGGCGCAGGAACATCAATGCCTGGACCAATAAAATTCTTTTTAACTAATTCAGCAGTATATCTTCTGGTTATCTTTTCCAGTTCGTAGGTACTATGTTTTCTAGGATTAATCTTAATGCCCCCCTTCGCACCGCCAAAAGGCACATTTACAATAGCACATTTATAGGTCATCAAGCTGGCAAGCGCCATCACTTCATCCTGATTCACTTCATTACTAAATCTGATCCCACCTTTACACGGTGTTTTGTGCTGAGAGTGTTGTACCCTGTACGCTTCAATCACTTCAATTCTACCATCGTCCATCTTCACAGGAAAACGCATACTATAGATGCTATTACAAGCTTTAATCTGTTCCAGAAGCCCTTTATCCCACTTGGTATATGCGGAGGCTTTGTCAAAACTCTTTTCTACACTCTCAAAAAAACTGTACATACTTTTTTAGTTATGAGTTATGAATTATGAGCGATCATTGTTCTATTTGATCCCTTCTTTTTCCAGCTTAGTCAGCTTCTTGTCTACGCTGATCAGGTAGCCAAAGAAACCAATCATAATGATGACTATTACTGCTACTACTACCAGAATTTTCCCGTTACTACGCATCAGGTCGGTGGTGACAGGTGGCGTACCTACTGAAGTTTGTGCGTTGGTATAAACGCTCAAAAAGGCAAAAACAATCGCTGCGATAATCTTTTTCATTGTATTCATATTAAGAGTGCTTTTCAATTAAAATTTGTAACCTAATTTTCAAAGTTGTTATCCACACACCGAGTAAAGTCCATCCGATAACAGCCGGATAAAAGACAATCCGTAGCCTCCAGTCGAGGTCTTTTCCATTGATGCCGGGGTTGCCAGCACTACCTTGTCCACCAGGGTGTAATGATTCTGTAAGTCTTGGCAATATCCATAGAGTAGGGAAAAGCATAAAGAAGGCGAATATGTTGTACACGGCACTTATCCTTGCCCGCTTCTCTTCATCGTTGAGGCTTCCGCGCAAAACAAAATAAGCAAGATAAATAAGCAAGGCAACGGCTGCACCAATTTGCTTGGGATCGTTGTTCCAAGGCTGCCCCCATTGATAGTTTGCCCAAACGGCTCCAGTAACAATGCCTACAAAGCCGAAGAGAGTGCCTGTAGCTGCATAAGAAGTAGCATAAAAGTCGTTTTTGGGGGTTGGATTGCCAAGATATTTGATGGCATATACCAAGGATACGGTGAGCAATATCATCATGCCAAACCACATTGGCACATGAAAAAAGAAGTTACGGATTGTTTGCTGCATCCTGTCATCCATCCTGGGAACTTCTACATAAAAACCGAAAATACAAACATACATCACCAACACAAAACATAATATCTTCCACCAATAAGCTCGCAACATCCAATTTTATTTTAGAATAAACAAAAGAACAATCGTTTCAATTTACAAGGGACAAAAGTAGCGTAAAGGAGTTTATTAAACTTGTTACTAATCCTACATTACCATAAAAAACATTCAGGCGATTATTGAAACTTTATCTAAATGAACACTTCAGTGCAATAAAAAACACTGTTCTACTAGTCTGAAAACATCTGCCTTTATAAGCTTCTATTAAAACTTACTGCCGTTGCATTGTATTTTACAATTACTTTTTACTTTTGCAGCAATAATATTATCATTACACTATGGCATACAACCCTTTTTTTTCGACAAAGCCTTGGGAACAAGAGGACTCCGATGTGTTGACAGAGCGCGCACATAGCTTCTGTATAATAGTCTGGAATGATGATGTAAATTCATTTGAATGGGTAATTACAACCCTGATGGAAGTATGTGGCCATACAGAAGAGCAAGCCGAGCAATGTGCTTTCATCATTCATTACAATGGTAAATATGCCGTTAAAGAAGGCGCTTATGATACCTTGAAGCCTATGTGCGATGCCATTACCGAACGTGGCATCAGTGCGACCATCGAACAAAACGTAAGACAATAAAACCTGCTCGTGCTAGGTCATATAGACAAATAATCCCCAATCTGCTTATGCCCTTGCACTTATTAAACGAAAAAAATTGGTTTCCACCCGTTGAGGAGGCACTGGAGGACGGACTATTGGCAATGGGCGGCGACCTAAGCACCGAAAGATTATTACTAGCCTATCAAAAAGGAATATTCCCTTGGTACGATGGCGATGTGCCGTTATGGTGGTGTCCCAATCCCCGCTTTGTCTTATTACCCGACGAGTTGATTGTGAGCAAAAGCATGAAGACTTTGTTGAAAAGGGAAGCTTTTGAATTCACCATCAACCAGGACTTTACTGCCGTAATAAACAATTGTAAAGCGAAGGAAAGAAAGGGGCAGGACGGCACATGGATAAAGAATGAAGTGGTAGATGCCTACTGCAATTTGCATCAACTTGGCTATGCCCATAGTGCAGAAGCATGGAGTGATGGCGAATTGGTGGGTGGATTGTACGGTGTACGCTTGGGAAAGCTCTTTTTTGGGGAGAGCATGTTTAGCCATAAGAGCAATGCTAGTAAATATGCCTTCATAAAGTATGTGGAACAGCTAAAAGCAGAGGGTGTACTATTGATAGACTGTCAGGTTTATACCGAACACCTGGAAAGCCTTGGTGCCAAGATGATTATGCGGGAACAGTTTATTCATTTGCTGGAACAACTAGTTTAAAACCTTAGCGCTTAATTAAAAATGAGCAGGCCAGACCGTTGCATATTCAAACTATAACTCCTCAAACTGCGCAGTGGCGCGATTCTTCCTCACATTATCCCAATTGAAATATTTTCCATTCATTGCTATGTAAACCCCATGTGGAAGCGTTTGTACAAAGGCCAAAGCACTTCCAAGATTAAACAGACCGTCGCTGCTACCAAACTTATAAGGAATCATAGCGCCTGTAATGACAATGGTTTTGTTGATGCTTGCTTTTGCCAGTACAATTGCCGTTTCTACCATGGTATCGGTACCGTGTGTAATTACAATCCGGTCTTCGTCTGCTTTAATGCATTGTTGCACAATCAATGTTCTATCGGCATCACTCATTTCAAGGCTATCAATCATCATCAATGTTCTGATATCTACCTCCACTCTGCAACGACCAAGTTTCAGCATCTCATGCAAATGTGTATCTTTAAAGTACAATTGACCATTCAACTCATTGTATTCCTTATCAAAAGTACCTCCTGTAATAAAAATCCTGATAGCCATAAACTTATATTGAGCTTGTTAAACTTATTTAGACAATAAAATTGATTCCAATCAGCAAATGATCTCGGCTACAAAAGTGTAAATCATAGATGAAGATAAAGTTAGGTGTTTAATTTTTATTTATTATCCTTTTTCATAAGAATTAATTAATCTGTTTTACTCAAGACTAATAACTGCGGCTACTATACCCGTTTCAAACTTTAATCGGTTATTAAGATGTATTAACATGAAAAAATCGCAAAATACAACCCTGAGTCAATGTAGGAGAAGCTGAATTGGATTGGAAGTTGTTTCAGAATACAATAAAATTTCTAACATTAAAAAGCATGGGAATGAATCTAGAAAATTTAAATTGGCTACTGAATACTATAGTTTGTTTGATATTTTCAACACCCCTATTCTCTCAATCGAGTGATAGTGTTCCACTTATTCGACAGGATGCACATGCATTTTCAAATCTTACATACCAACAGGCAAGGATTGGTGTGCGAGATATTAATTTGATTAAGAAAAAAGAAGAACCACTCGTTTTTACAGGCAAGCATTTAGAATTGGTCAATACTGCTCAACATCGACTAGAATCTCCTTCAAGAGCTATACGGAGCAATGGCAAATACCATATTTAGTAGTGTTTAAGTGTGGCAGCATCCTTGGTTTTTTAGGAGAAG
>Ga0208741_10001246_pt1 | contig 10313 bp, 20 predicted proteins | sample CryBogCBE03Jun09_FD_184576 | JGI IMG/M metagenome (GOLD analysis project Ga0208741, IMG submission 184576) | Freshwater microbial communities from Crystal Bog, Wisconsin, USA - CBE03Jun09 (SPAdes) | ecosystem: Environmental > Aquatic > Freshwater > Lake | place: Crystal Bog, Wisconsin, USA...
ATATGGGTACTCCTCCTATTGACCTGAGTAAATTCAGGAAAGAATTAAGCAAATCAAACCGAGCTATTTCGGAAGGATTTCATGATCCATCGACTTGGTTAAACACGGGTTGCTATGCTCTTAACTATTTGATTTCAGATAGCTTTGACGGCGGTATTCCGCTAGAAGGCAAAATGACTATGTTCGCGGGCGATTCTGGTTCTGGAAAGTCATATATTTGCTCCGGAAACCTAGTCAAAGAAGCACAGAAGCGTGGCGTGTTTCCAGTTTTGTTCGACAGCGAAAACGCGCTGGACGAATCGTGGCTTAAGTCTCTTGGTGTTGATACAGACCCAAGCCAAATCATGCGTATCAAAGTTTCATTGATTGATGATCTGGCAGAAACGCTCAACGATTTTATTAAAATGTATAAGGCGCAGAATGCGAGTATTCCGTATGAACAGCGCGGCAAGGTTCTTTTTGTTATTGACTCATTGGGCCAATTAATCACCGGAAACAATGAAAAGCAATTCGAGGAAGGTGACCAAAAAGGCGATATGGGTATCAAAGCCAAGCAGCTTACTAATACAATCAAGGTTTTGACTGCTAAAATTGGTTCTGAACCTATTGGTGTTGTTGTTACAAACCATGTCTATGATAGCCAAGACAAATATACACCAGATACCATTCCGGGTGGAAAGAACTTGGTATTTTCTTCTTCGATCATTGTTCAAATGAATAAACTTCTTTTGAGAGAAGATGAATTTGGTAATGATTTGAAAGCGGGACTTGTTGCTGGTATTCGTTCATCGGTTATTGTTCAAAAGTCTAGATATGCAAAACCATTTGAGCGTTTGAAAATCAATATTCCTTACGATAAGGGCATGGACCCATATTCTGGTTTGTTCGAATTGTTTGAAGGTAAGGGCATTCTGGTTAAAGAAGGCAATCGCTACGTTTATACTTCTCCAGTTACGGGGGAAATCTTCAAGGATTACCGTAAGAAGTATAAGAGTAATGGTTGGCTCGATATGATCATGAGTGAATGGTCAGCAATTGAAACGCAAAGAGCCGAAGGCTTTGATGAAACAGGTGTTGACGCACCAGACGACGATTATTGATAAATGGGATAAGTAGGTTTTAAAATACCTACTTATTTTCCCTATGGAGTTAGATATATGAAACAAGAAAGTATGATGATTGTAGAATTGTGGGATTTAGTTAGAGATAGCATTCCCGCATCACAAAGATTGGACGTTGCTATTTCTTTTCTTAAAACATTTGAAGAGTATGGTTTTGATTCCAAAGATATGCAAGACATCACGGATGAAGACCTTTATCTGAAACGTGCCTATGATGATCTTTATCACGAAGATGATGAAGAAGAAGAAGACGACGACTATGGTTATGACGGAGATGATGATTAATGGAACGTTGGTACGCCAAAGTTACTTCTGATCCTAATAATTTTTTTGAACCACTCGGTAAAGCCATTGAGCATTATTGGGGCGAATACGAAGAAGCACAAAAAGAAATCAAACCGGCAAGAGGTACGCGAATTGAAGATTTGGCGAGCCGAATTGCGGGCATAATGGAATATCGTTATGCACAGCATCAAGAAATTGAAATGATTTCTCGCTTTGTCGAAATGAAATATGATATAGTTAAAGGTGAAAAGAAAATTCATTTCTTGGAACATTATAATAGAAGTTTATCTGATAGACAAGCAGATCAACATGCTGAAATTGAGCCAGACGTAATAGTATTGCGAGAATTCATGCAACAGATTGAATTGATTAGAAATAAATTTCAAGGTATTACCAAAGGAATTGAATTTTTACACTATCAATTGAGTAATATTACTCGATTGCGAGTTGCCGGAATAGAAGATGCTACATTATAATAAAAATTTGTTTATTATAATGGCACATTTGCAATATTTTTATATTGTGCTTTAATAAATAGATTATTATAATATACTTTAATGATACGTTCTAGTATAAAGAAAAAATAGATGACAGCTTTAATTTATACAAATCATGCAGGAACTACAAATGAATCGTTTACTATCGGTAAACGTGGAATTAAGTTACTACAGAGCAGCGGCGATCCTAGTGGGGTTTCCGCTCCTGCTGGAAGTTTATACGTAAGAAAAGATACTGCCAGTTTATACCAAATGGGTGGTTCTAATAATTGGAACTCTATTCTTACTATTAATTCGGTGACTACTGATAGTACACTATCATTAACTTATTCTAATAATAATTCTTCTGTTCAGATAGGAGTAGTACCTACTTCATATTTGGCATCATTTACCAATGAAAATCTTGTCGCAAATACTTTGACTGTGACCCATGATTTGAATCAAAATTTTCCAATGGTACAAGTTTGGAATAATGAAAATTCGGTAATGCAGCCAGATTCCATTACGGCTATAGATGCCAACGCAGTAGTAATCGATTTTACTACTGCGTTGAGTTCAAGTATTCTAACTGGAAACTGGCACGCTAGAATTAGCGTCTAAATAAAAACTTAAAAAATTTCCAAATCAAGATAACTGGCAAAAAGAATCGCCTTATTGTTTCTTTTGCCTCTGCTATTATATAAGCCTTATCAATTACGAAGGTTTTTTCGTAATGCTTATCTGTTGGGTTTTGCTGATGCTCTGAGCATCCATCTGTGTTTTTGATGGGCTTCAATTCGGCCTCCTAAGAAATTTACTAGACCTTCTTGCCCTTCACTTTGAGCAATTTTTGAAGTTTCAAGAAGGAGATCGCACATTATCTCATGCGCCATGACAAGTCCAGTAAACATATCATGAGACCCGGTAGGAGCGGGCAATGCTTCTTCAACGCGGCTCAACTCAATCATCCGAGACATACTTTGCGGAACATACGCATCTAAAGTTCGAGTATGTTCCGCAATATCGTCTAATGATTCCCAAATTTCATTGTACTGCAATTCAAGAAGTTTGTGATATTCGTAGAAGTTTGGGCCTTCTACATTCCAATGATAGCAATGCGTTGTAGTATATATTACAAACGCAGTACCCAAAACTTCTCTCATGTGTAAAATTAAATTTTCCATAATATTATTTATTACGAAAAACTACTTGGGAGAATTCCAATGTTCCCCACGAATAATAGTATACATGGCTTTGCCATTTTCATCATAAACAACTACGCGCTCTTCCCCAAAATGAAAAAGTGCATCTGCTTCCATCAAAATATTTTTCACAAGAGCGGCGGTTCGATCATTAATGGGCGGAGTACCATAAGAGCGTTGTCCATCATAGTTTTGCGCCATAAGAACGCACTTAGGCTCCGAATATTGTTTCTTTTCTTTCACAGCAATCTTTTGTGTATGCTTGACTAGCAAATACGGCCCAATAAGAATAGCAAAAACAATAAGCAGAGTTATCGCCATAGCGACAGGTACAATCAAATTTGGAGGAATAAGACCTATCAGCATAATCAAATCCCCATGTTCTTGACGGTGCTATTCACCAAATTTTCATCACGCAAATGCTTTTCACCAGCCCACGCCGACCCGTGTGCCATGATGCCATCATAACCGCGTTCATATGCTTCTTGGACAAATTCTTCGTGGATATGCTTGCGTTGTTCTTCCGTAAGGCGCTTCCACGCGACATTGCCCTTTATGGTCCGAAGAGGACGAGAAAGTAGACGAAGCCAAGGATACTTATATCCTTCGAACTTGTAGATGGTGAGAGAACTGCGAATTTCGCTGCGGATCACTCTGATTTTAGACTTGATGGATCGAAGACGCCGCACGAAATACGGCTTCTTCATATATTCATCGTGTATTTCTTGAAGCGTTTCCATTTCAAATCTCCTTACAGATTATTGAAATAGTCTTCGCGAGTGCGCCGAATGATAGAATCGAGTTCGGCCCGTTGTTCCTTGGTCATCTTCCGGCGCGGAACGCGCTCACCACGCTGAACCTTATGTTCAGACCAACCCCAACGAAGTTGCATGAAGGTCAGGTCTTCATCCTTGCAAGTTTCCATCAGAATGGAATCAACATAACGCTCGCCGTCAATGTGGGCGTAAGTAGTAACTCGATAGCGATTACCACGACGGCTTTCTGCATAACGCTTACGGAGCCAAGAGTGAACTTCTTCCGGAACAACCTTGTTGCCCGTTACATAAATGCGGTGCTTATAGATATAGAAAAGCGGCTCATCCCGAACGGATCGTTGGAAATCACCGAGAACTGTTGCTGCCTTAGCCATAATTTATGCTCCGTGTTTGCTATTGAATTCAAATATTATCACACAATGTTGTTTCGTCAAGCGAAATATAGAAAAGATAATTTGACATTTGTATTTTTTTATATCAGTATGGCATCAAGAGGATATGAAAATGTCGCTTATGAGAATAATTGATACGATCAATGCCACGTTTGCAATGTCTATTTTGTTGTATGCGGGCTACGTAGCTTTTAATCTCAAAAATACAAACGTTTTCATTAGACTATTGTTGTATATGGCAATATTATTGCTATCTTCTGCGTTAATATGTTATTTTTATAGTAATTTGCTGTTGGTGATAAATGACACAATCCAAACTTAAACCAGATGCGGGCATAAAAGCTTGGTATCTAATGCGTCTCGATTTATCGATGACCCAAGGCAAATTTGGCGTTCAAATCGGCCATGGGACCGATATAATACATATTAACGCCCAACTTAATAAATATTATTCTCTATGGATTGATCCTTTAATCGGGAATCGTCGCAAGACTGTTTTGCGTGCTGCCAATGAAGAAGCGTTGGAAGTTGTCAAAAAAGCGTGTGAAGAATCTGGTATGATTGTTGATTACATAGAAGACGCTGGTTTGACCGAATTTGGAAAACCAACAGTTACCGGAATTGTAGTCCATCCGCATGATGGCGCACTAATTCCAAAAGAATTAAAACGGGCGCAAGTTTGGCGTCCGACTGATGGATATAAAGAGGGATAATATGGTACGGAAAGTAGTCGCAAAGCCAATTTCTAAGTCTAAAGCTGCAAAGAAAACTACGAAGGATGAGGCAATTCAATCCCTTGTATTACGGCAATCTTATATTCCATTAGAAATCGATGAGCAATTGAGAAAATTGGTTCAATTGCGCGGCGTGCGTATGAATGAACTTATCCGTGGAATGATAGAAGATTCTGTCTTTCGAATGAATGTAGTCTCACCATCATTTGAAATTGAAAAAACACCTGAACCCGAAATTGATTTCTATGTGCAAGAATTACATGCCAATGATGGATGGGTGTCTTTGTTTATGACTCAATCTGAAGAAGTCGCTCGCGATTTCATCAAAACATTGGATCGCGATGATCATCCGGGGTCTATCAGATTGGTTCGTACATCTTTGGAACCAATTGTTATAGAAGAAAATGAAGTCATAGAAAATAAAGCATAATAGAGGCTCGTAGAGCGGTTTCTATTGATTTTGATGCCAGTATGCGATTTAGTTATAAAACGCCGCCTGTGACCTTTCCTAGCTGATTGTAGGCATGTTTTATGGCATACAACCAACATGATTACGAGTTTGAATCAAACCGGGAAATGACACCCGAAGAAACAATGCTTGTTGAAAAAGCAAAAGCACTTTTGCGCTTAGCAGATGAATCTGCAAAAATAGATCATCCCAAACAGCGTACCTTTACAAATTTATCTTACAAAGTATTTCGTCCATTCACTTTAGAATATCGCACGAAATCCAGCAATTTTGCATTTGACAAATATGGAAATTGCTATTATCCAGAATATTATAGAATTTTGTCGTATCAATCAGCCAAGAAATTATATCTTGGCGTCCAAAAATACATTAATAGAAAGGTTTTGAATGATAGTGAACGGTATACATCTTCAAACGGCGATTAAGCTCTGTGAGCAAACAACCGCCTATGGCACCGTTATTCAGCGTGGATATCCTGTTGTTCAAGAAATTCAAGTTATGGGACAATTCTTCCTTGTAGAATTCTTCCCACGGGGTCTTGTTAAAAAAGATGACATTTGGGCCGTAATGCCCGAAAGAATTCACGAGTGGAGAATTCACGGAAATAATTGGTCTCTTTACCTTTCTGCATTACAAGCCGGTCCCATTCGTAATTTTGATATCTTTAAATCACAAAATAGTGGGCATTGGACATTATCGGAACCATCTATTTGGACAAAAAATCATTACCGTTGGGGCAAGGAGGGAGTTTTTGAATATATGAACCACGAGTTTGAAGGTGATATAACCGACTTTCAAAATAATATGTTTTATATAAAATTGATTGAAGATCAAACAGATTGGAAAGAATATCTATATTAGATTTCTGTTCCAAAATATCCGGAAATTTTTACATTGACCGGAGTCTTTGATAAATCTTCTACTTTAAAATCTCCTCGTTTTAATGGGAATTTGTAAAACGGAAGATATTCACTCTTCTCCATATAATAGAGAATACCATTTTTCTCTTGAACTATTATGTATAATACGCCGATTGGTGTTTCACCACCACTAGCCCAACCCAAAATTTCAGTTCCCCATTTAAAATTACCAAACCTATTTTTAAGTTCTTGTAACTCATCGGGCCATTCAAATTTTAATTTACTGTAGGCTATTTTATCGTGAGTATATAGCGAAGAAATATCGCTATAATAAAAAATCATTATATCAATCCGGATTTTCTTCTGAAACTTCATAACCTTTGAGACGATAATGGACCGCCATTGATTCGCTATATTCGTTAAAATAGATTTTGATGTTGACACTGTGCGGATTACATTCTTTATCGAGAATCGTGTCATAAAAGAAAACCGTTTCATTTTCGTTCAATCCTAGTTTCTTTGTTTCTTTTTCCACATTTTTAGCTATCATGAAGTTATAGCCTACATGGCTATCTGCATCATAATAATTATCAGCAGAAAATTTCAAAGTGCCTATAATTACCTTGAACATGTTCTCTCAAAGAACAAATAGCCTTGTCCGACAAGGCAAGTGGCCGCATTAGTGGATTCGTGCTTAGGAGAAAGAATCATTCCCTTTTTTTCTCTATAGAGAATGCACTGTTCAATTTCCTTGAAAGATTTTTTAAATTCACGGAAGACAATCGCATCTTGAACACTGGTCATATCAAACTCCTTTTGGTTTAATATCAATCAAGCAATGGTGATTTAAATAATCATATCCCAAAGCCATTTTTGCTACTATAACATCAGTTTCGGATTTGACAAACAAAATTGAAGAGTTGAACAAATACTCAAACGGCAAATGCTCCTCCTTGTGGTATTTAAAACTTCTAACTCGAATGGCATATTGATATTCAGATAAATCGCTTTCTTTTTCCCGCAAAGCGTCATATGCATTGGCGATTGAACGGTTCAAGCACATACGTATTTTTTGAGAAATAATGTCTTCGTTATTGAATTCGGGATATGCCGCTCTAATTTCTTTTGCACCATTCAAATCAAGATGGCGCGTTTTAACATCAAACCTTCCTTCAAATTCCACCATTTCCAATTTGGCGGGAACAGCTTGGTTGCGTTGGTCAGTCGGAAAATATTGAAGATCGACATGATAACGAAGTGCCAGCAAATCTATGATATCATGATCCCGAAATACAATAGGGATTTTGGACCATTTTGGTGACCATTGCAAAGTCATCCGTGTATATTTTGTCGATATTGGTTGATACCGCCCCCTCGATTTATTTTCAAAAAAATCGGGACGACGAGTTCTACCGTCCCAATACAAACCGGTATCGGGATTGCGAAAGGCAAAAAGATTTTTATATACCTTCTTGGAAATAGTCATCCGAATCCTCATCCATAAAGGAAGGACCAAATGATAGCAGATTCATTGTTTTTGTAAAGCCGTCACTAACTAACATTTTTGCAAGCATAAGATCATCTGCATTTTTTAAAAATAAAACTCTTCGATGATAGGCATATTTAAACAGATTTTGGCCAGATTTTATATAACGTCCGATATGCTTCTTTGTTCCACAAGCATATTGGTAAGATGTATTGTCATCTGAAGACAACAAATCTATATAAGCATCATGAAATACACTACCAAAACAAAGATGAATCTTTGTTGTTAGAAACTCTTGCTTGTCGATTATATATGGAACTATTGATATTTCATCCGATACCAAGTAATTTTTGGCACAAGTTGTTTGAAATTTAACAATTTCAATGTCAGATGAAAGACACATATTAGGAAATGATTCTGCGTCAATTAGATAACGCAAAACCAGTTTTTTGGTTTGTAGTTCATTATCAAATAGAACAGGCTCTTCTGCCCAGTTCATTTTCCAATTTTCGGATTCTTTCGTATACATACCAATAGTAGGGTCACCGCGAAAATTCACACCAAAATATGGTGGGCAATGTCCACCATCCCAAAATAAATTGGTTTTGCGATCACGAATCGCAAATTTATATGATAACCGTATTTGTGACATTCCGCATAAGTCGCCTTCTTTAAAAAGAATATTGCTTATAATACTTATACTTTTGCGCTATAAAGTCAACTATTAGCGAGTTTTATAATTTTTTCGCGGGCGAATTTAGCTCTACGAAGAGATTCTGAAAATCTATCTTCCATAATAGCAATTCGTTGAGTGTTACTAGATTTTTCATTCAGTGCTAGTTTTTGCTTGAAAATCGCGGCATCTTGGCGATGATGTGAATATTCTCCTTCGGCTTGAAGAATATCTCGAACGCGGCGGCAATTGATACCAAGTCCTTCATTCAATGCTTTTGTAATGCCATGTGCGGCTTCATAAATGGTCAGATCAATAGCAATCTTTTCACCAGTCTTCGCACTTACAACATCATAAGTCTTTAGACCTCTATCTGATTCATTAACAATGATATTCCAGCTACCAATGCGAACACCATCATCAGTTTCTTCGGTCACCAACGCTTCTCTCAATTCGCGATCAATAATAGCGCGTTCAGCTAGACGATTTGTTGGGCTATCCGGTTGGATATTATTGAATGCTTCTAGAATACGCTTCATTTCTGAAACATTTGGATCGATATGGTCGTGTGATGAAGTTCTTGATAGACTCTCATTAATATTAGATACAGGTTCATCTTCAAATTTAACGTTGTTATTCATTAAATTTATAAGACGAGCCATTTCATTTACTTCTTTAGAATCTACTGACATCAAAATCTCCAAACATCATCTATGTTATTTGAACTAATTACGATATTACCGTCACTATCTTTACTACGATGTAACAAGCCCCGTGTCACCATTTTTCTGGCAACTTCTTCCTGTCTTTCATCAAAGTCAGTTTTTGGTACTGATCCCTTTTTTGCAGAGATAAGGTCCAAAACATCTTGTTCTTCTCTTGAGACTGGGATACGGAATCCGCTTGAAATTTCGTGAAAACGCATAGTGGCCTAATATCTGTGATTATCTATTTATTGGTTATGATATGCAATATTAAAATCTAGGTTTCTTCGTCATCGCCCAAGTTTGATAGGGGATCGGGCGAAAGGGCACTTTTCATACTTTTCATGGCGGCTTTTGAATTATGATTCATAGTATGATTGCGTAGCTGGCTTTTTGTCGCGAATGTATGTGGCCCGCGCTTCATACTTGGGCGGCTAGATCGTAACATTTTTTGTGAATTTGCTATCGTTTTTTTAGCAGTATCTCGCATACTATCATCGGTGACTTCATCTTCGATAAGATATTCGCCTGCTTCATTGATAGTAATTTTTTTCTCTCTTGCCAACTCCCAAAAAGTATTTTCAGCGATTGGACGCGAAGTTGCAGGGCCGAGTCTTTCTTGAATTCGGTTTATAGCTTCGCGTCTTGTTTCACCAAGTATACTTTTCATTTTATTAGTTAGAATTGTTTGTTGGATTAGGATTGGTTTGCCCAATAGTATTGAAAAAATCATCGTCACTCATGGAATTCATAGCAAAAGTTCCATTTTGTTGTTTGATTTTTCCAGCACTCGTTAAAGAATTAAGTGCTTGGTTAGCAGATTGTGGATTGCCATTCTTTCCTAAGCGATTTTGAATTGTCTTCAATGCATCATTTCTATTAACTCCAAGAGTTTCAGTTTCATCTTGTTCTTTAATATAATCCATCAATGTTTTCCGAGTAACTTCTGATCCGGAAGTTTCGACATTGTGCTTTTCTTTTGGCTTTTTAACTTCAATCTTGTCTTCTTGAACTTCTTTGTTCTTTAAAGAAAATGCGCCATGTGACTTTGGGTCTTCAAATTTCTTATCAATGATTTTATTTGATCTGAAATCCGCGCTGATTGAAAAATTCTTTTCAGCTTCCTTGACTTTGG
>Ga0208741_10001253_pt1 | contig 10282 bp, 4 predicted proteins | sample CryBogCBE03Jun09_FD_184576 | JGI IMG/M metagenome (GOLD analysis project Ga0208741, IMG submission 184576) | Freshwater microbial communities from Crystal Bog, Wisconsin, USA - CBE03Jun09 (SPAdes) | ecosystem: Environmental > Aquatic > Freshwater > Lake | place: Crystal Bog, Wisconsin, USA...
AGATTGAAGTCTGATTAGCAGTACGTCAATGTATGAATATTATGATGCTGCCGGCGATCCAATTACAAGCAAAACTTTTATTAAAAAATCAGATAAATATACTTCGCAAGTAGAGAAAGACAAACATGGCAATTGGATAAAGAAAATGAGTTGTTATATGAACAAAGCTGCCTTCATTTACATAAGGGAGATTGAATACTTTGATGAAGTATTTGTGCCAGCAGAAACATTTAGTGATGACTATTTTAAATTGCCATTACTAATCCAAAATTTATGTATAGAACCAATTTCAATTGGGGATTTAAATGAAATTACGCCTTACGATATGGTATCTGCGACTGTTTTGGATGCTGCTGATGCCAAATTTGTAACCGAGAAAAGTATAAACCACGAAAACTTTTCTTTCTTGGCTTATTATGTAGTAAAAAACAATGAGTTTCCTTCAGTTATTTCATACAAAGATGGTAATGTAGAAACCCGTTCTTTGCTAAAAGAGCTAGAACAAAATTTATATGGCAGAATTATAAATAGTGTAAAAACCACAGATAGTAATGGGATCTCATTTACTGAACGATATACTATTATTTTCCCTGATCACCCTGAGTATATGGTTCACGCCTCAGATATATCCAGGCAAGATATGAATCATTTTGAGGAACCACCTTTTCTTGATGGCATTAAAGATGATTATGGCGAGACCCTCCATTTAAGTGACATCGTTATATTGTTGCCAAGTGATGCATCGGGTATGAATGATGAAAATAATGTATTATTCATCATAAATGAATGTATTGAAAATAGCATGGTGGAAGTGATGGAGGATAAACCAAAAATTTATATGGTGCAGGTAAATGGTGCTGGTTCATTCACACTACAATCTCATGCTGCCAAAGATGATTTTGAAATAGAAGATTTGGATATTCAATATGGTTATGGTTTTGAAGCATTTCATGATGAACTAATGGATCGGTTTAAAAATGAGAACCAAGGATTGATATTGTTTCATGGACTACCAGGCACAGGAAAAACTTACTACATAAGGCATCTTTTAAGAGAAATGGCTATAAGCGAGAAAATAGTTATTTACATGCCACCTAATATGGTTGACTATTTAGTAGAGCCTACTTTTATGACGTTTCTTTCACAATTGGTTACTACCTATTCTGCACAAGGTAAGTTTTGTGTATTACTTATAGAAGATGCAGAGCCTTTGTTGGCATCACGCAATACAAATGGCAGAATTCAGGGAGTATCCAATTTATTGAATATGACGGATGGTTTGCTGAATGACATGCTGAAACTACAAATTATCTGCACCTTTAATGTAGATTTAAAAGAATTGGATGCAGCATTATTAAGACCAGGAAGATTAATAGCCAGAAAAGAGTTTAAAGCCTTGGGGGAAATAGAAGCAAACCTGTTGGCACAGAGCTTAGGGATTAAACATTACTTTAAAGCTCCTGCAACATTATCGGAGATATATGCAAAACTAAAGAATAAGAGTACGTTGATACATGAGGAATAATAAAGCGATTTATATGTGATATTTCAAGCGTTTGGATATAAGATTACTGTGAGCTTGGTAAAGATGAGAAAAAAGGGTGTGTATAAATGATAATAGGTAGTGCATTATTTCATTTATAAACACCCTTTTTTCTTATTTCCTTTTCGCAAACTCACGCAATTGTAGAGACTATTACAACCAATAACTTTCGAATTGTTTTGTAAGAGAACGGGCAGCAGCCTTTAAAAGTTCATAGTATTCTTGTAGTAAATGATTCTACATAATTGCCGCAGCACTTAGATAGCGCCAATCGAAATTGTTGGCATCGTGAGCGGCTTTGGGTTGTATGCAAGCTTTAAGGACATTGGCATCCAGAATGTTCTTTGCAACGAGTCTTTTTCGGCTTTCGTGTATCATTTCTATAGCGGCGGGTTGCTGCATCCATTGCTGTTGTGGGGGTTCATAGCCAATCTTTCCTTTGCGCCATGCCGTTTTAACAGGGAGTTTAGATTCCATGCTTTTACGCAGGATCCATTTGGTAAAACCATCCCTTATCTTAAAGGAAGTAGGTAATGAAAAAATAAACTCCACCAGTTCATGACTCAAAAAGGGTAACCGAACTTCTCTACTGTGTGCCATCGAGTTGCGGTCGGCATAGCGCAATAATTCCTGCAAGCCAAACGTAAATGTGTTGTAATACAGTATGTCTTCCAACGTTTTTACCACAGGCTTTTGAAGGGTATCATCGTTGTGATATTTGTTATAAAAGTCTTTATTGATGGATGCAATTTTTTTCTGTTGATTAATGGCTCTTTGTTGCAATTGATGGGCAGTTTGCTCCGGAAAGAATGCCGAAGCGTAGTTTTTAATACCCCACTCATCCAGAAAGCCATTTTGCTTCAACAACCGCTTCTCCTTTGCAAAACCATTAAAACCATTGCGTAGTTCCTGCTGCAAAAACCAGTGTGTATATTTTTTGTAGCCTCCCAATATCTCATCTGCACCTTGTCCGTCAAGAAGTACTGTTACGCCATTTTTCTTTGCTAGCTTATATACTGCAAACTGTGTAAACACACTGGCGCTTTGCAAGGGTTCTTCTTGGTGATACATCAACAAATCGAAGTCTCTGATCCAGTCATTGGCTGTGGGTGTAACGAAATGACTATCAAAGGACGTGGACTGATAATGCGCCTGAAATTCTTTGATGTACTTGCTTTCATCGAATTTAAAACCAGGGAATACGGCAGAGAAGGTATGCAAGGAAGTAATCTTATTATCCAATAAACTGGCAACAATACTACTACTATCCAAGCCGCCACTTAGGGACGTGCCAAGGGAAACATCACTACGAAGCCTACGTTTTACAGCGGTATTAAAGAGGGCGGCAAATTGTTCTACAGCACCCCCTTCCCCACCTTTATCCCCTAGAGGGGGACTAGCAGATAACTGTTTGCTGAAATTATACCATCTCTTCATCTGAACCTTTCCTTTTTCGGGCTGAAGAGACAGGTAATGCCCGGCGGGAAGAGAAAGGATATTACTGTAGAAAGTTTGTGTAGGCTTGATTGGATTTTGCGTAAAACCAAGTGTGAGGTAGTTGAGCATCATCATTCCATTCAACCCTTTGTTGATGCCAATGGCCCACAATGCCTTCATTTCACTTGCAAAAGAAAACTGTTCAAACTGGCCCCGTTGATGATAAACTGTATGATAATACAATGGCTTCTCGCCAAAACGATCCCTTGCAATCCATAATTCTTTATCCTTGTTATTGTATAAAGCAAAGGCAAACATCCCATCAAAATGATGGAGGCATTCCTTACCCCAACAATCAAAAGCGGCAGGTATCACTTCTGTATCACTATGAGTAGAAAAGGAATAACCATGTTTTTGAAGTGTTTCTTTCAGTTCGATATAGTTGTAAATCTCCCCATTAAAAACGATTGTATAATGCAAATAGTGAAATGGCTGAGCGGCGGCATTGGTTGTGTCTATGATAGCCAAACGCTTATGACCCATACAAACAGTGCTGTTTTCATTCGTCCATAAACCTTCCCCATCTGGCCCACGATGTTGCAAGGCATTCATCATGGACTGAACCTTATTGGGTTGCACCAATGATGAAAATGGAGAAATAATGCCTGCAATTCCGCACATAAATAATGAGATGAAAAGAGAAATAGTGGTAGTAAAAATAAAGTTATCCCAGAAACCTTAGGGAACTATATTTTTCTCTCGAAGACTTACCCCTTGATATAATATTATAGCCCAGCTTTTACTGCATGATGTTTACCCTTGAGCATAAATTTCTTGCTTTGCTCAATGGCGTCCATCACTTGTTCCAATATTTCTTCGGTAGAGCTTTCATAATCTATTACCAATGGGGGCTTAAAGCGGACAGTCAACAAAGACCCCTTCTTTTTAAAAGTAAGTCCTTTTTTGGTAAAGGCGCGCCAGAAACCATTGATAACTACAGGTACAACTATCGGTCTGTTGTTCTTGATGATGTAGGCTGTTCCCTTTCTTCCGGGCGCAAAGGGAGTGGTAGTACCTTGTGGGAAAGTGATGACCCAGCTATTTTCCAAGGCTTCGTTTATTTTCCTTGTGTCTGATGGATCCAGTCCTCTTCTTACCTCTTTTCCTTCTGCCCGCCACGTTCTTTTTACTGTTAATGCGCCTGCCAAAATAAACAAACGGCTGATGAAACTGCCCCGCATTGTCTCTTCTGCAGCTACATAATATAAGTTGGTGATAGGGAATAAAAGGTAGTAGGGGAGACCCAGCCTGTTTTCTTTGCGCCATTTTACTGCACAAAAGATATGGATGAATGTGATGACATCGGCGAAATAAGTTTGGTGATTGCTAACGAATAGTACGTTCTTTTTGGGGAGGTTCTTGATGTGTTCGGTACCTGATATCTTTATTTTGTTAACTATTGCAATGCCGGGATACGTTGCGAATCCCGCAATAGTGTAGATGAGGGAGCGGACAATTTTAAAGTGTTTGAGTTTATCTGTCAAATTCATTCTTCGCGCAAGTTTCAAGATGTACAAGTGACTGCAATATAGTGGAATGGAGCTAAAATATCGCAGTAGGGTATAAAAAAGGGCTGCCTTTTGGGGCAACCCTTTAAAAATATTTAAATAGAAGTACTAAATCATTGCTTCCAGAATGGAGCTATCTTTTGTCTCAAGGATAGAATCTCCCATCAAGAACTCATCAACTTTTCTGGCACATTCACGTCCTTCACTGATTGCCCACACAACTAAACTTTGTCCGCGACGCATATCGCCAGCAGCAAATACTTTTGCAATACTTGTTTGATATTGCTTCTCAGTTGCTTTCACATTGCCTCGAGCATCTAGTTCAATATCCAATTGTTCCAACAAACCTTCTTTCTGAGGATGCATGAAGCCCATTGCCAACAACGCTAATTCGCAAGGCAACTCGCGCTCGCTTCCAGCTACTTCTACAAAGTTTGCAGGACGACCATCTTCTGTAATCTTCCATTCAAGGTCAACTACTTTCAATGCTTTTAAGTTACCTTTTCCATCACCAATAAATTCTTTTGTGGCAATAGCCCAATGACGGTCTGCTCCTTCTTCGTGAGAAGAAGTTGTTTTTAATATCATTGGATAGGTTGGCCAAGGCATAAATGGAGTTCTTTCGGTAGCTGGCTTAGGCATCAACTCAAATTGAGTAACAGATGCAGCACCGTGACGATTACTTGTACCCACGCAGTCACTACCCGTATCACCGCCACCAATTACTACTACATTTTTACCTGTAGCGCGAACTTCGTTTGGTAGAATATTGCTTTCTATTGTTTCATTTGCATAAGGATTGGAGCCATCAACAGTCTTATTGTTTTGCTTGAGGAATTGCATTGCGAAATAAACGCCATTCAACTCGCGGCCAGGAACTGGCAAGTCTCTTGGAACAGTAGATCCGCCTGCCAAGACGATAGCGCTGTATTCTCTTAGCAAATCACTTACATGAACATTAACTCCTACGTTTGATAAGCATTTGAATGTGACGCCTTCTTCTTCCATTACGGCAATTCGGCGGTCGATAACGTTTTTTTCCAATTTGAAATCTGGAATACCATAACGCAATAATCCGCCTGGCTTCTCATCTCTTTCAAAAACTACTACGGTATGACCTGCATAGTTTAATTGCGCAGCAGCAGCTAGTCCTGCAGGGCCACTTCCTATTACAGCTACTTTTTTACCTGTTCTAAGGTTTGGCTTACGTGCTTTTACAAAGCCATTCTCAAAAGCGATTTCGATAATATGCTTTTCAATTTCTTCAATAGCAACAGGCGGTTGGTTGATTCCTAATACACAAGCACTTTCGCATGGTGCCGGACAGATCCTACCTGTAAACTCTGGGAAGTTATTGGTGCTGATAAGTATCTCGTAGGCTTCCTTGAAGTTGCCATCATATACTGCATCATTAAATTCGGGGATTACATTGCCCAAAGGACATCCACTATGACAGAAAGGAACGCCACAATTCATACAACGAGCAGATTGTTGGCCTAACTCTTTATCTGAATAATGAAATTCAAACTCTTTATAATCTTTCTTACGCTCTTCTGGGGAACGTTTTGCGGGTAATGCTCTTGTAAACTCTAAGAATCCGGTTGGTTTGCCCATATCGCTCTCAGCCTGTTTTATTTGTGAATGAATGTGTTTATTTTAGTGGTAAGTGGTAAGTCATAAGTTGTAAGTAAAGAAATAAAGCACTATTACTTACGACTTATGACTTAATACTGATGCCTTATTTCGCTACGCTCTTTGTCGCGTTTGCTGCTTTGCTTTGTAAAACCTTCTTGTAATCTTTCGGGAATACTTTAACGAAGTTCTTTGATTGATTTTCGAAATCGTCTAATACAAACTTGGCAACCGTACTTCCTGTGTAGTCAAAGTGTTTTGATATTAATGACTTTAGTTCGTTAATATCTTCAGCAGCTACTGGGTCTAAGTCGATCATTTCCATGTTACAGCTACCTGCAAATGTTCCTTTCACATCGTACACATAAGCAATACCACCGCTCATGCCCGCAGCGAAGTTTCTTCCGGTATCACCGAGGATAACTACTCTACCACCGGTCATGTACTCACAACCATGATCGCCAACACCTTCCACAACTACTTGTGCTCCGGAGTTACGTACGGCAAAACGTTCGCCTGCTTTACCTCTGATAAATGCTGTTCCATCGGTTGCACCATAGAAGGCCACATTGCCAATGATGATATTATCTTCTGGTACAAATGAGGACTTCTTTGAAGGATAAACAATCAGTTTTGCACCGCTTAATCCTTTACCAAAGTAGTCATTTGCATCGCCTTCTAGTTCTAGTGTAACCCCTTTAGTATTAAAGGCGCCAAAACTTTGTCCGGCAGTACCATTAAATTTAAAATGTACCGTATCTGGAGCCAATCCTAGTGCACGATAACGCTTTGTAATTTCATTAGAAACAACCGTTCCTGCGGTTCTGTCCGTATTCTTGATGTTGAAAGTAGCAGAAATCTTTTCTTGGTTGTCTAATGCTGGTTGAGCCGCTTTTAGTAACTGCCAATCCAATATATCAGACATCATGTGATCTTGTTCTTCCGTATTATACAAACCAACATAAGGATTTGCAGGCTCTTTGAACAGAATTGGGGATAAATCCAGTTTGCTATATTTCCAGTGATTTAAGTTTTCCCTTGTTTGAAGATAGTCTGTCTGACCAATCATTTCATTCACGGTTCTGAAACCTAAATCCGCCATGATTTCCCTTAACTCTTCTACCATAAATTTGAAGAAGTTAACAACGTGGTCAGGATTTCCCTTGAAACGTTTTCTCAATTCAGGATCTTGTGTAGCAACGCCTACAGGGCATGTATTCAAATGGCATTTACGCATCATGATACAGCCTTCAACAACGAGCGCAGCGGTTGCAACGCCCCATTCTTCTGCACCTAACAAAGCAGCAATGGCAATATCCCTACCTGTTTTCATCTGTCCGTCTGCCTGAACGACTACACGGCTACGCAATTTGTTCTTAACCAGTGTCTGATGGGTTTCAGCCAAGCCTAATTCCCATGGTAGACCCGCATGTTTGATTGAACTTACCGGAGAAGCACCTGTTCCACCGTCATAACCTGCTATCAATACCACATCTGCTTTCGCTTTTGTAACACCTGCGGCTATCGTACCAACCCCTGCCTTAGATACCAGCTTAACACTGACTCTTGCTGCACGGTTTGCGTTCTTTAAGTCAAATATTAATTGAGCCAAATCTTCAATGGAATAAATATCGTGGTGTGGAGGGGGTGATATCAAACCAACTCCTGGTGTTGAGTGACGAACACGTCCAATCCAGTCATCCACTTTGTGTCCTGGCAATTGTCCACCTTCACCTGGTTTCGCTCCTTGGGCCATTTTGATCTGCAATTCGTCCGCTTCTGTCAGGTATAAGCTGGTTACTCCAAAACGTGCAGACGCTACTTGCTTGATTGCACTTCTCATGCTATCCCCATTGGGCAATTTCTCAAAGCGAATTTCGTCTTCTCCACCTTCCCCTGTATTACTCTTGCCACCCAAGCGGTTCATGGCAATGGCTAAGGTACTGTGCGCCTCATGTGAGATAGAACCAAAGCTCATAGCCCCGGTAGCAAAACGTTTATAGATGTTTTCAGCAGGTTCTACTTCCTCAATGGAAATAGATGGTCTGTTATGTTTAAAATCTAATAAGCTCCTGAGCGTACAAGCCTTTTCAGCCTGATCATTTACAGCCTTAGAATACTTCTTAAAGGTTGGATAATCATTTGTACTGGTTGAATGCTGCAACAAGTGGATGGTTTGTGGATTGAATAGGTGGAATTCCCCTTTTCTTTTCCACTGATACACACCACCTACTGGCAATCTCTCCACAGGAATTTCCTTTTTGCTGAATGCAAACTGGTGTTTTGCCAATGCTTCTTTGGCTATTTCATCTAAGCCCATTCCTTCTATACGGGAGGTGGCTCCTGTGAAGTAGCGGTCTACTACTGCTTGATTAATACCTACTATTTCAAATATTTGTGCTCCTTGATAAGATTGAAGTGTAGAAATTCCCATCTTAGAGAATACTTTCAACAAACCATCACACACGGCTTTGATGTAGTTTTTCTTTAATTGTTCAGCATCTAGGGTTGTATCTAATTTACCTTGAATCTTCAGGTCGCGGATGGTAGATAAAGCCAGATAAGGATTGATAGCTGTTACCCCGAAGCCTAATAAACAAGCAAAATGGTGTACTTCCCAAACGTCTCCTGCTTCAACGATCAAACCTACTTGTCCACGGAAACCTTTTCTTATCAGATGGTGGTGTACCGCAGATACTGCCAACAAAGAAGGGATAGGAGCGTGTTCGCTATCTATTGCCCTATCGCTCAAAATGATTACTTCAAAGCCATCTTCTACTGCATCGGTGGCATATTTGCATAATCTTGCCAAACCTTTCTCCATCGAACCTGGCTTTCCATCGGCTCTAAAGTAGGTTTGTAGTGTTTTTGCTTGGAATATACCCGTATCTATACTTCGGATTTTCTCTAATTCATGGTTACCAAGCACCGGATGTTTCAATGCTACACTATGGCAAGCCAATGGATCTTCAACTAATAAATTTCCGTTGTTACCAGCAAAAGTTGCCAAGCTCATAACCAGTCTTTCTCTGATAGGGTCGATTGGCGGGTTGGTTACTTGCGCAAATAATTGTTTAAAGTAGTTGCTTAAGTGTTGTGGTTGGTCACTTAATATTGCTAGAGGCGTATCGGTACCCATCGAGCCGATTGGTTCCTTACCTTCAATACACATTGGTGCAATGATGGTCTCCATATCTTCGGTGGTGTAGCCAAAAGCTTTCTGATATTTGAATATCTGATCGTGTTCCAAGTGCGTAAAGGATACTCTTGGCTCAGGTAATTCCTCTAGTCTGATCTTGTATTTATTTAACCATTCGCCATAAGGTTTTTGTCCGCAAATTGTTTGTTTCAATTCTTCATCACTCACTATTCTACCCTCTTCCATGTTCACTACAAACATTTTTCCGGGTTGTAAACGACCGTTTTCTATGATGGTAGCAGGATCTACTGGTAAAACACCAGATTCTGAAGCCATTATCACGCGGTCATCATTGGTAACACAGTATCTTGAAGGGCGTAAACCGTTTCTGTCAAGCGTAGCGCCAATCATTTTTCCATCTGTGAAAGAGATAGAAGCTGGTCCATCCCAAGGCTCTTGGAAAGTAGCATGAAATTCATAGAATGCTTTCTTGATAGGATCCATCTTTTCTGCATTATCCCATGCTTCAGGAATCAACATCATCATCACGTGTGGCAATGAACGTCCACAAAGCGTTAATAATTCTATTACATTGTCCAAACAGGCACTATCAGACTGTCCTTCGAAGATAATTGGACGCAACATTTCCATTTCTTCTTTGCTAAAGAATGGAGAGAAGAATCCGCCCTCAGCGGTTTTCAACCAGTTCACATTTCCTTTTACGGTATTTATTTCTCCGTTGTGGGCAATGTATCTGAATGGTTGAGCCAACTTCCATGAAGGGAAAGTATTGGTTGCAAAACGAGAGTGAATTAATCCGTAGGCACTCACCATACGCTTATCGCTCAGGTCTGGGAAGTAGCCACGCACCTGATTACTGGTTAATTGACCCTTGTAAACAACTGTTTTATAAGACATAGATGCAATGTAGAAACCTACAGCATCTTTTCTGATTGTATTATT
>Ga0208741_10001254_pt1 | contig 10276 bp, 9 predicted proteins | sample CryBogCBE03Jun09_FD_184576 | JGI IMG/M metagenome (GOLD analysis project Ga0208741, IMG submission 184576) | Freshwater microbial communities from Crystal Bog, Wisconsin, USA - CBE03Jun09 (SPAdes) | ecosystem: Environmental > Aquatic > Freshwater > Lake | place: Crystal Bog, Wisconsin, USA...
GTGGCCAATTGTTTTGTTTGGCTGGGGCGGAACGGCCAACTTTGAACCATTGAGTATGCTTAAACAATTTTACCAAGAAAATACGGTGGAGGCTGGTTGCGACGAGGCCGGGCGTGGTTGCTATGCTGGGCCGGTGTTTGCGGCTGCGGTAATTTTACCCCCCGGTTTTGCCCATGCCGGGCTTAACGACAGTAAAAAAGTTACAGCCGCCAAAAGGGAAGAACTGCGGCTGTTGATTGAGGCAAATGCGGTAAGCTATGCCGTGGCGATGGTTGACAATACCGAAATTGACGAGATAAACATATTAAGGGCCTCCTTTAAAGCCATGCACAAGGCGGTAGATGCCCTAACCGTTAAACCCGCATTGTTGTTAATTGACGGCAACCGTTTTGCAGCATACCCGGGCATAGCCCACCGTTGCATTGTACAGGGCGACGGCTTATATGCCAGCATTGCTGCAGCCAGTATATTGGCCAAAACATACAGGGATGATTATATTAGGCAGCTGCATTTGGAGTTTCCGCAATACAACTGGCATAAAAACAAGGGGTACGGCACTGCGGAACACCGCAAAGCCATAGAAACCCATGGTTTGTGTAAATACCACCGGGTAAGTTTTAATATTTAATGCCTGCTGCTGCTTTTAGCTTTCAGGTGGGGTAAAACAGCATACTAAAAAAGCCTGCTCTTTATGTAAAGGTGTTTGGTGTATAAAGGTGTTGCACTCCAGTTTTTCAAAACCGGCACCCAGCAATTCAACCAACACATCCTCATCATATTTATTTACAGCCAAGCCGCTACATTTATCAGGGGCCTCTTTTGCAAAAGTGCTCAATATTACCAGGCTGCCTGGCTTAATACTTTTGCGAAGTACCTGTATGTACAACTTGATGTCGTGCAGGCTGGTGAGAAAATGAAAAGCCGCACGGTCGTGCCAAACATCGTATTTTTCTGGTGGCGAAAAGGTTGTAACATCTGCGGCAATCCAACGAATTGAAACCGCTTTGTCGCCAAGCCTTATTTGGGCTTTTTCAAGTGCTTTGGCGGAAACATCCAGTGCTGATATATGGCTATAGCCCCTTGCAAGCAACACGTCAACCAGCAAACTGTCACCACAACCAACATCTATTATACTAGCATGCAGGGAAACGTTGAATTTTTCAAAAATTTCTAGCGAAGAGGGCTCGGCCTCAAACCAGCTTTGTTCTTGCAGCTTTTTAGTACTAAAAACATTGTCCCAATATTCTGCACGGTTAAAAACACCATCCTCCATCATAGCAGCATATTACGTTCTAAAAAATCAACCAGGAGATAGCTTTTAACTACGGCTTGCTTTCAACTGGGTACCCTTTGTCAATCCAGTCTGCCTTTAGGTTATGGGCCAGGTTAAGCAGTTTGGCATTGGTAAAATGCAGGTCGTTCAACAGGCTAAATGCCGGCCTAACGTTGGGGCAATGTTCAAAAGGGCAGCAGCCGCAATAAATTACAATATTGGCATCCTTGGGCAGCTTCGCCAGTTCGGCTTTCCACGTAATTAGGGTAGCGCTGTCACGGGCAGGCCCCATTACCACACTATTTTTAATGCCGCCGCCAAAACCGATACTGAAAATAATGGGCTGTTTTTCCTTAGCGGCCATCAATTTGGCCAAAACACTAGGCTCTATCAACTGGTCTTTTCTCCAAGTTTCGGGAGGCCCCTGCTTGAAGGACGTGGTAATAATTGCGAGGCTTACCAATAGCAAGGCAATGTGTGTTTTACGCATGTTACAAATTTACAGATAGTAAAATTACTGTATAATCAATACAAACAGTACCTGCTTGCCGTACACGGCAATTTTTGTTACCAATAGATGTAATAAAAAAAATGCGGCATCCACCAGTGTTTTATATTTTTACGGCATTAAAACGCCGCCATGCATTTGGATGACAAAGAGTTGCTGCTGCAGTTTAAACAGCCTGAAACAAAAGAAAAGGCCTTTACTGCAATTATAAAAAAATACCAAGAAAAGCTGTATTGGCACATAAGGCGTATGGTTGTTGACCACGACGATGCCAACGATGTGTTGCAGAACATGATGATAAAAGTGTGGAAATCGCTGGATAACTTTAGGGAAGACAGCCAGTTGTATACCTGGTTGTACCGAATTGGCACCAACGAGTCGCTCACCTTTTTGGAACAACGCAAGAAAAAAGCCACTGTTAGCATGACTGACGCGGAGAACAGCCTGGCCAATAAAGTAGTTGCCGATAAAGATTTTGATGCCAATCGTTTGGAATGGAAGTTACAATTGGCTATACAACAGCTGCCCGACAAACAAAAAGCCGTATTTAACCTGCGCTACTACGATGAAATGCCCTACGAAGAAATGAGCCGGGTGCTGGAAACAAGCGAAGGGGCTTTAAAAGCTAGTTATCACCACGCTGTGAAAAAGATAGAGGAGTTTATAAAAAATAATTAAACCTGTTGGTTAAAAACATGTCAATAACAGGTGAGTTATGGTAAGGAACGAAAATATATTGCAAGAGTTGAAAGAAATTAGTTCGGCAGTTGCCACTATAAGTAGCAGGAACGTGTATACAATACCTACCGGTTATTTTGAGGCATTGGCTGACAACTTATTGGCTGGTGTGCAAATGGCAAACCGACCGGCATGCCCATTGCCATATTCCGTTCCGGCCAATTATTTTGACGGCTTGGCTGGCAAGGTAATGGAAAAAATACGGTTACAAGAGGAAGCAGAAGCCAAGAGCTGCCAAGAGGAAGTAGCGGCTATTGCCCCGTTGCTGGCGACTGTTGGCAAAATAACGCCTTATAAAACGCCTAGCAATTATTTTGAAAACCTGCCTGCCAACATTTTACATGGCATACCAAAACAAAGCAGTGGCGATAAGTTGCCAGATGTGTTTGAGGAATTATTGCAAATAGCCCCTTTGTTAAATACCATCCCTAAAAAAACACCATACCAGGCACCTGATGGTTATTTCGAGGGCGTTTTAGGCTTTGTGGTAAACAATAACCTTAACAAAGTTACCAGCACCACCCGCAACGATGTTTTTGAGGAAATAGAACAAATAGCACCGCTGCTTAATACCATTGGCAAAACTGGCCCCTACAGCCTGCCCGAAAACTATTTTGAGCAGTTTGCAGCAGGCATGCTTGCCCAAACAGCGGCCGCAAAGGTTGTTGACATTAGGCGGCCTAAAACCCCATGGATGGTTTGGCTGGCTGCGGCATGCATAACAGCAATAGTGTTAACAGGCGGCTTTAAATACTGGCAGGGTGCCGGAAAACAACAACCACAAGCAGATATTAACAAGAGCCTTGCCGGCGTAAGCGATGAAGAGATTAGTAACTACCTTGGCACGATGCCGTCGCCCGGTATTGAAACCATACCATCATCGGTAATTGACGAGCTGGGACCTCAAGTAGAGCCTGCGATACAAAACATGAGCACCGAAGAGATTAACGATTACTTGGAAAAAAACAGTGACCCCGGGGAAAAAAGTCGCAAAGACATTTAATTTTAGCTATTTATGAAAAAAGTTTACATAGTTATAATTTTTTTATTTGCCGGTGCTTACATTTGCCCAGCACAACAGGGGCAGCGGCTTGAAGCACTTAAAATTGCTTTTATAACTAGGGAATTAAACCTTACCGCAACTGAAGCGCAAAACTTTTGGCCTGCCTACAATGGCTTTATATACGAAATAAAACAGGCAAGGCAGATGTACCCCAATGACGAGATTGCGTTTGGTGAAGCCAGGTTAAATATTCAAAAAAAATATAAGGGTGAGTTTAAACGGGTTTTAGGCGATGATGAAAGGGTAAATAAAACATTTTTATTAGAGCCAAAATACCGGGAAATGCTGCGGCAGGAACTGATAAACAGGCAAAAAAATCCCCGCTTGCTACGGCTTTACAACCAACCCTAGGTGGCCTTAAGAAAAATAAATCTGACAATTAAAAATAAGTTACGATATTTAACGCGGTGTTTTTCATAGGTTAGCAACGGCCAGCCCTGTCTAGGGCGGGCCTATTTTTTTTAAAGCCGGCATTTATACCCAACCCTTTCGTCGGCTAGGCGCATTATCCAAAATCTATTTCTGTATTGTCGCCTATGTTTAGGCTGCGGCTAAGGCCTTTAACGCTGGCATCGCTGCCTATCAGGGAGTTGTCAATCACTACCTCAAAAAGGTTGGCATACGAGCCAATAATGCTGTCGCGCACGATGGAGTACTGTATGTGCGAGTGTGCACCAATGGCCACATGCGGGCCAACAATGGCATTTTTTAGTACACAACCGGCACCTATGCTAACAGGGGGCACAATAATTGAGTTTTCTAATACTATACTGGGGTGTATTTGGCCACCAAATTTTTTTAGCAAGGTGGCATTGCTTTCCAACAAGGTTTCTTTTTTGCCGCAGTCAAACCAATTCTTCACGCGGAACGATTTGAATTTGGCACCCCGCTTTAACATACAGTCAAGCGCGTCGGTAAGGTTGTATTCGCCGTGGCTCTTAATGTTTTGGGTAAACAAATGCCGCAGGCATTCAAATAAAATATGGGTTTCTTTAATTTTATACAACCCCACTAAGGCCAGGTTACTTTTGGGTATAGATGGCTTTTCAACAACGTGTTCAATAAAACCCTCGCTGTCAACCGCCGCAACGCCAAACCCCCTGGGGTCGTCTACGCGCTTAACACCCAGCATACTGTGCGGACTCGCCAGCACTTCAGCTACATCATACTCGCAAATAGTGTCGCCTAGTACCACAAACACCTCGTCGTTGCCCACAATAGCTTTTGTTAGTTCAACCGCATGCCCGGTACCCTGCCTTTCGTTTTGGTAAATGCAATGGCAGGTTAGGTGGGGGTATGTTTGGGTAACGTATTCTTGAATTTTTTCACCCAGGTAGCCCACAATAAATATAAACTCGGTTATGCCGGCGGCGTGCAACTGGTCAACGATAAAACTTAAAATAGTCTTACCGGCTATGGGTATTAATGCTTTGGGCTGTGTATAGGTGTGGGGCCTTAACTTGGCACCTGCACCCGCCACAGGGATTATAGCTTTCATTTGGAGGTCATTTTTTTCATGTTGGCTTGCCGCCGTATCACTTTCACCTTAATGAAGCCGCGAAATTAGGCAAATCCCATCCAATTTGTAATTAAGAGATTTTAAACACCCACGATAGTGCTGCTTATACACCCCGCTTGTAGGGGCTTTAAAAAAACGGGGGCCATCATATTGGCTATCGCTACAAAAATTCTGTAAGGTTAATTTTCTTGTAGGCCTGCCACCTGCTAAACCAAGCTAAAGCCGCCGTATAAGCTTTGCGGGGTTACCTGCATATACCCCGGGCACCGTAATGTTTTTTGTTACTACGCTGCCGGCACCTATAACAGTATTGTCGCAAATGAAAACCGGCAAAATAGTGGCATTGCTACCGATGGACACATGGTTGCCCACGGTGGTTGCCTTCCACAAGCTCTTATCGCCTGCAGCTGGGCCGCCTTTGGCGAACACATCGTTAATAAACATTACCCCGTGGCCAATAAAACAATTGCTGCCAATGGTAACAAGCTCGCAAATAAACGTGTGGCTTTGCACGCGGCAGCCATCGCCCACGGTAACACTTTTTTGTATTTCCGTAAAAGGGCCAATAAAGCAATTGTTGCCAATGCTACAGCCATAAATATTGCAGGGGTGCACTATGGATACGTTTTCGCCAAGTACAACATCCGCCGCCACCGACACAGAAAGCTGTTTATACGCATGCATAGGCCTAATGAATGGTTATGCATGCAATTTAACAGGTTTTTTTTCGATACCGGCGCGGCACTGGCCTTTGAAGTATTTTTTTGTAAAATTTTGAAGAACGGTAACATCACCCTATTTTTGCAGCCCTTCTGGGGAATTAGCTCAGTTGGCTAGAGCGCTTGCATGGCATGCAAGAGGCCACCGGTTCGAATCCGGTATTCTCCACAAGCTTTAAAAGGTTCGCAGCAATGCGGGCCTTTTTGCTTTTATGCCCCAAATTACACGTTGCATAGTAAACAGTAAAACACGCAAGCCAAATTTGTTGGATGATTAGCCAATAACGTAGCAACTTAGCGTGGCATTAATGTATAATTTCACCATGGGCAGGCAAGGCTAAATAACGGATGGGCCGAAACGTACAGCCCACAAAGCAAACACGTACTTTTTGCAATAAACAACATGGCCAAATGAATATTATTTACAGCAAAAACATGGGCAAAAATGCTAGGCGTAGTTTTTTTAACAAAGCCGGCATAATGTTAATCGCACTTATTTGCGTGGCTGGCCTGCATGCCCCTGCACAATACAAAGTTGATGGGGAAAAAGGGGCTACACCCAAGGCCGACACCGGTACCAATTGGTTTAAAAATGCCAAGTTTGGTTTGTTTATACACTGGGGGTTGTATGCAAAACTGGCCGGTAACTGGCAAAACAAGCGCTATTACGGTAGCGGGGAATGGATAATGCACCAGGCAAAAATACCGGCGGCTGAATACGAAAAAGTGGCTGCAGCATTTAACCCTGTACATTTTAACGCCGAAGACTGGGCCCAGTTTGCGCAGGATGCGGGTTTCCGCTACATGGTCATCACGGCAAAGCACCATGAGGGCTTTAGCATGTTTGGCTCAAAGGTGAGCGGCTTTAATATCGTTAACGCATCCCCCTACGGCCGTGACCCCATGAAAGCACTGAGCGCAGCCGCCAGAAAAAGGGGCATTAAGTTTGGGTTTTATTATTCGCAGTTTTTAGACTGGCACGAGGCCAACGGCGGTGGAAATGATTGGGACTTTGATGATGCCAAAAAAGACTACCTGAAATACTACAGCGAAAAGTCCATCCCCCAAATAAAGGAATTGATGAGTAACTACGGGCCGCTGGGGCTGGTTTGGTTTGATATGGCCGGCGGGCTTACCAAAGAGCAAACGCAGGCTTTTATTGACACCTTACACCAACTGCAGCCTAATTGCTTGTTTAGCAGCCGCGTTGGCCAAGGCCTCGGGGATTATACCGATTTTGGCGACTCGGAGGTGCCGCCCGCGCCCATAAACGGCGTTTGGGAATCCATTTATACACACAATGATTCCTGGGGGTTTATACAACATGACATGAACTTTAAATCGTCCCCCGAAATCATCCGGCTGCTGGCAAACGTGGCATCCAAGGGGGGGAACCTTATGTTGAATGTGGGGCCAGACGGCCAGGGCAACCTGCCGCAGTATTCGTTGAAGTTTTTACAACAAACAGGCGCATGGCTGGCAAAAAATGGCGAAAGTATTTACAGCAGCACCTATGGTTTTGTACCCGCCCAACCTTGGGGCGTTACCACGGCCAAACCGGGCAAACTGTTTTTGCATGTGCTTAACAAACCGCAAAACAATGTGCTTTTCGTACCTAATTTTATACCTGCCATAAAAAGTATATACACCCTCGCAGGCAAAAAAACACAGTTATGGAAAAGGCAGGGTAATGACATATTGGTAAACTTGGAAAGCTTAGAGGGGTTGAGCCCAGACAATGTATTGGTGGTAGAATACAACGGGCCAACCCCAGCCTATCCGGAAAAGCAACCCATCACCGTGTCAAAACAATATGCAGTTAACAATGCAGATGCCGTTTTTGCCAACCGTACGGGCCACACAAATTTTGAAAGTATCACGTTCAGCCATTATTTTGGCGACTGGAAACATGCCCCCTGTATAACCAACCAAACCGACTCTGGGGATGTGGCTTCCTTCCCGCTCCGGGTATTAGAGCCTGGCGACTATAAAGTAATATTGGAATACGCCAACACCGACAAAGACGACCACAAAGAAGGCATTGTTGCCATTGACAATAAAGAATATTATTTCCGCGCACTGTATACATCTGATTACAGTGAGAACAGCCCGTTGCTTTTTATTAAGCACCCCGTGGCCATCGTAACCATTGCAAAAGCAGGCAACTACAATTTGCAAGTACACCCCGTTGCAAAAGGAAACGAGCTTTTTAAGTTGAAGGCAGTGTTTTTGGAGCCATTGTAGTGGGTAGGGGAAAATTTACCAAACCTTTGTATTAAAGGGAACGTGTGATTGAAATAATTTTCAAAATTTTTTTGGAACCGATATTTCGAGCGGACGTTTATTGAATGCAAAAAACGGCTTAAAGCCGTTGGGATGAAGATTCCACACCATTACAATTTCTCTATTTCTTCGACCGTTAACTTGGTGTATTTTGCTATTTGGGCAAACGGCAATCCATCATTTTTCATCTCGCGGGCAATAGCTCTCTTTTCCTCCAATGCTTTAGCGCGTTCTTTTTCGCGTTCTTCATTCACCGCATAAGCAAGCACATTTTCGTTATCCCACTTATATTTCAAGCTTCTGTCGTACATTGTTTTTTCCTCTTTTGTTAAATTACTGTATTCGGCAATACTAAACAGTTTTTCAAATATTGGTTTCCGTAAGTACGCAGAAATTTTATCCATGCTGCTCATGTTTTTTAACACATACAGCCATTTTTGCAAATCCGTTTCCAGTTCGGCATCTGTTTTCACAAATTTACCCAATTCAATATATGTGTACCCTAATTTATCGTAAAATATTTTGCCCGTGTCTCTATTGCATAGGCAAATATCATGCAAATATGCCTGTTCGGCACTGCCTGCCAAAGTAAAGTCCTCCAGCAAGGCAATTAGGTACACCTCGGTTAAATTATAACCCCAAGCGGTGCGCCGGCCTTTTGGCGCCTGGTCGCTGATTAAGCGGGATGTATAAAATAGCGCCCTTTCCTTAAAATTATCCTGCCTGCCGCGCTGTACTTCAATTAAAAACTGCTCCCCGTTTGCAGCAGTGCAAAGTAAATCGAATATGGCCCCGCCCTCGCCTTTTAAATCACCGGGGTGTTCATTCTTGCTGTATACTAAATCTGCAATGTGCTTCCGCCCCCTTAATACCTCATTTAAAAAGGCAATCAACAAATTTTTGTTAGGCTCGCTGCCAAAAATTTTTTTAAAGGCAAAATCAACCAACGGGTCAATATATTTTCCGGTAATGGGTGGTTTGGATTTGGGCATACACAAAGGTAGTTTTTGGAAAAATGGTAGCCAAATGTTACACCTTATCAATTTACAATACCCCCATTATGTTTTATTTTCAATGACTATCCGCTGTTTGGTTTACTCGCCGATGTTGTTGTTTTACTACCTGCCGCATCAGGATTGCCATCGCATTATTAGCACAGTATGATCGTTTTTGGTGAAAACACCCAACACCGACAAAGACGACCACAAAGAAGGCATTGTTGCCATTGACAATAAAGAATATTTTTTCCGCGCACTGTATACATCTGCTCACAGTGAGAACAGCCCGTTGCTTTTTATTAAGCACCCGGTGGCTATTGTAACCATTGCACAAGCAGGCAACTACAATTTGCAAGTACACCCCGTTGCAAAAGGCAACGAGCTTTTTAAGTTGAAGGCAGTGTTGTTAGAGCCGTTGTAGTGCAGGGCTACATACATAGCCAAATGCTGGCTGTTAAAAACGGCGGCCAGTTTACAACCGCTCCAATATCACCTTGTACTCGCATATCCCATCCCACAGGTTTTGCAGGCGCAGGTTTTCGTTTTCGGCATGTTGGTTATCATCGTAATTGGCTATGGGCACAATTACAATATGCACACCCATTTTGTCCTCAATTATTTTTAATGGCAGGCTACCGCCTGTGCCGGGCAATACCACCACTGGCTGGCTGGTACCGGCTTGTACGGCTTTAATCAACTCCTGCGAAAAAGGCAACGACATAGGGGTACGCTGTGCGTTGTAGCCCGTGCCATGGGTAATTTTTGTTATCAGGGCATGTTGCAAACGCTCCTCTTGGGTAGGGTCATGGTCAGTTACAAAAAAACCCTGGGCCTCAATATGCTTCACCAATTTATCCACCTGCCGCTGCCAGTCGTTGCCCAACACCAGCCTAAGGTCTAAGCTAGCCGTGGCAGTGGTGGGTATTATGTTTCGCGCCTGGGTGCCTACATCGGCGCTTTGCAGGCCGTTAATATTTAGCGAGGGCTGGTTCAATAATGCGGTTTGCGTTTCGCCTATGCCTTCTGTTTTAGCAATACCTAAAGAAGCAGCCAGTGCCTGTTCATCCTTTGGTATTTTGGCCACTGCGGCTTTTTCCTCCGCAGTAAAAGGTATAACGTCGGTATACCAGTTTTTAATCAGTACATGGCCGCTGTTGTTGCGCATGGTAGCCAGT
>Ga0208741_10001260_pt1 | contig 10255 bp, 19 predicted proteins | sample CryBogCBE03Jun09_FD_184576 | JGI IMG/M metagenome (GOLD analysis project Ga0208741, IMG submission 184576) | Freshwater microbial communities from Crystal Bog, Wisconsin, USA - CBE03Jun09 (SPAdes) | ecosystem: Environmental > Aquatic > Freshwater > Lake | place: Crystal Bog, Wisconsin, USA...
ATTGAAGACCTAGTAATAGGCCTTAAAGATGTGTTTAGCCGTATAAACTAATCAATTCCATAATACCAAAGAACAAGGCAGCTTTTACATGATCAGCATTAGCTTGCTCTTGTAATTGCTGTGTATTAATCATATCTTGTAGAATCTCTTTAGCTTCACTGGCACTTAGTTGTCCAGCACCTACAGCACCGTGAACTTGCATTGCGTAATTGGCACGTTCGGCTGCCCATTGATCACCGCTTTGTGCTACTTGTTGTAATTGATCGCTCATTAGAATCTCCCTTGTACGGTTTTTGCGATTATGTCAGCTTGCTGTATTAACACTTTCTTTTTCATGTCACAATACAATGGGCTCACAGGTCCTTGTGCTACTCTATCTTGAAACTCTTTAATTGTGTTAAGCATAACAACATCTAACTTAGCCATGTCCTTAGTACCTTTGGTATTAGCGTACAAGTCATACCATTCTACTTTCATAAACAAGTCGTGTAGTTGTGGCTTAACATCTCCAGTACAATCGATATGACGTGCTATCTGTTGCATGTCAGTAACTACTACACTTTGATTGCCGTCCCAGAAGCTAGGAATTTGATCTTTAAGGTCGCTCAGTGTGCTACAACCACTTAATGCCAATACTGCTATCAATAATAATCTTTTCATTTCTTATGTCCTGATTTCATATTAGCCATCCAATGTGCTAACTGTGCCGCACGACCACTATGCCCTTTGGCAAACTTACGTAGACTACTTACGCTACCTTTAGTAGGTACATGATAACGCTTACTATCGCCTTTATCTTCTGGATGTCGACCATCGGCAAAGTTTTCTTTGATAGGAAGGAAAGTGCTTGCGAATTCTTTACAAATTTGGCGTATCTTTTGATTAGCAGTTTCCATTTGATTAAACTCTCTGATATCATCGTCTTGTGTTGGATCAATATATCCACAATAGACTTTTTGTATACCTTTTGAATTTATTAATTCTGTACAACTTTCTCCAACACGTTCTTCTGCTGTTTCATCGTGTTGTTCATTACATGGACTTAGTGTGGTAATAATTAATGATCCTTCTGGGATAGGACCAACTTCGTTTTCATATGCTTCAATAGCATTACGCTCTGCGTGAACGTACATAACGTCACCATCATAACTACTTGTTCTTGCTACAAATGGGCCTTCGAGAGCTAGTACTCCTGCGGCTACCATTCCAGGATGTTTGTCTGAAACATTTTTAGTAACCATTTTACATAAGTCAACTAGATATTTGTCTAACTTATGATAGTTACGTATTTCATAGTCAGTGCGATTAGGATCTAAACTAATAGAACTATCAGGAGTATCGTGGCTACGATCAAACTCTACGAATCTCATTCGCAATTCCACTTACGCAATGATAATGCTTTGCGTGTAGGTTCGCCATTAGGCTTTTTCATAGGACCTTCCATGCCACTCATACGAGCACAGAAACTTTTACGACGTTTAGCCGCTTTGCTTCCTGGTTTTAGTTTACTGGGCTTAGTTGTTACAGCTTTCTGTAAGTGACTTCCAGGATGGCTAGCACGATAGCTAGCGATCCCTTTGTCATTAAGTCCACCGTTTTTGTTTTTGCCTGCTGATTTTTGCCAGGCTTCAGTTTCCCATAGGACGGTTAAACGCCCTACGAATTCTTCAAATAACGACCAATCAAGACTCTTCTTCTTCATAATAAATTCCAGCTAATCCGCACCCTAATCTTGCTAGACCCTGGTAAATTCCTTTACACAGGGCTATAAGGATTTCTTGGACGGTCTGTTCCATCATCTTCTGGGTATACTGGATATTTATCTGGATTATTCTCCATCTCTTCTTTTACCTTCCGCCACACCTTGCTGACCCTGTGCCACTGCTACATACGCAGGACCTGTATACCCATTTGGATACATATGAAAGTGTTGAATAGTGCGATGCCAGCCTTCTAATAGATCATACCCCTCCGGTCTTTTAATCAAGATTGCAGGTTCTTTACTAACACCACCCTTTTGTATCAACGCCGCTTGTGTAGAATGGCGTTCTTTGTCTTTGGGAATACCCATGCCCAGGTCACTGGTACCACCTGCTCGACCTATTAGATTTTTTTTACTCACAGGACCAAACATGTCCATGGTAAACTTCATATTAGGTACAAGTTGCCATGGGTTAGTATTGGGACTTAGTCCTGCGTCCGCAATCATTTCAAGGATTTCACCTTTGACATCACTATTAACATTGTAATTTTTATTTTTACCGCGACCTTTGTACAACCAGTCTTGTACAACATATTCTGGCCATGTAGGCACGATACTTCGGATGTATTGATACATCCGGTCTCTGAGTTCGTTAATCTGCTCGAAGCCTTCCGCCACACCTTTGTCTTTCTTAACTTGAATCTTGGCTTTAGGTTCAGTAATGTTGAACTCATTCTTTTTAGGAATGCCTGTTGGCTTTGGTTGTTTGTTACGATCTAACTCACCGTTTGCACGAATTTGCCTAGCTAATTCTGTGCCAGCACCTTTGGGACCAAAGTGACGAGGAGTTGCTTCCGCCACACCTTGCTTGTTTGATTCTATTAAATTGATGTAATCTCTAAGTGTTTTCATAAACAACCCTTTTTACTATTTACCCTAAAATTGTACCAAATATGAGTTAAAACAAAAATATAACCTAGAACAAGGAGGACTGTCTAGGTTATGTTCGGGAGATTATAAATCCCATCGCGGTTGGTCAATCGTCTGAAGCGTTCGCTCCGCATTTTTGGCGTTTCATTTGAGTTAATTTTCCAAAATCTACACTCCATTCTTTGCCTGGTTGTAGTTCTACAGCACCTGCTGGGAAAGCAAACTTAATACCTGCGTCCTGCTCAATTGTAGCAACTGGAACACGGAATTTAGTTAGGTCATTGCCCAAGTTTGGATATGGAGCAACGTGTGGGAATCCCCAACCTGCGATTTCTTTAGTAGCATTGTTGATAACAATCTTGTAGAAACCGTGTGGAACAACTACACCTTTACCAATTGTCTTATCGCCAGGACCATATAAGCCGCCCGCAATAACTGTGTAGCTCTGATTTCTCTGGACTGACCATCCGCGGACAGAAGTCTCCAGTAATTTCCAAATTCCGCGATTTAAAGAACCTGCTTGTGGTGACATATTTGTCATCAAAAAACTTTCATATTCAACTTGTGGATCCCAGCTTAGGTCGCCGTCTGGAGCCATGTGTCCTTTGTCGTAACCTGTTGCGGCATAGTCTTGTGGAACAGCGCCATTAGGTACAAATTGGTTAGCGGCAAATGCGTTAGTACGTGCTACACAACCTAATGCGTTTTGTGGCAATAGTTCGTACATTACATAGTTAGGCAGTTTAGCGGCCGCGTCATAACCTACTAGATATGCTTGTTGGCATAATGGTTGTAGTTGACGTTGTGTTTGTGGGAAACCGTAAGGTGCATGTGCTTGACATTGTTGTACGGGAAATGGTGCTCTTTGTGTCCAAGCGAAACTTGTTACACTGATTAAGGCTAGCACTAAGCCTAGTAGATATTTTTTCATTGAGTAGTACTCCGTTAAGTACTACTATTTATAATATTACTTAAACCAGCCTACCTTTTTTCCGGCAGCTATGCGGTCTGCGTGATCTTCTTCGCTCTTAGGATATCTCAGTGCCCAAACAGCTACAAAGAACATTAGTACGCCAGTACCGACAACAGCCTTCCAGTTATGTGTAGTGAACCACATAATAACAAGACTACTGTCCATTGTTAATATCATTAACCAACGGGCTTTAACTGGGAACACACGTTTCTCTGCCCAGCCGCGAAGAAACGGACCAAAAATCTTATGATTCATGATCCAGTTGTGCATTCTAGTGGAACCTTTGCTAAAGCAATAAGCGGCACCTACTGTTGGAGTACTCCATGGAATACCTGGAGTGACTAAGCCGATATAAGCTAACCCTAGAAGTAAAAATCCTAGAGTTAGCCAAGCCGCTTTCTTTATACTATGAATTGTAACCATTCTTTATACCTTACGTTTTCGAAGCCTTGCTTCTTACGCTTATTTACTAGTTCATAGAACTCTGGCTTGTAAGGTTTGATTTTTGGTTTCCATCCTTTAGTACTGTCGCTCTTGTTAGCGTTACACGGACCGCAAGCAGTTGTACAGTTTTCCCATACACTTTTACCGCCCTTTGAAACAGGAACAACGTGATCCAATGTGGCTTCTTTACGGTCCAAAGTGACACCGCAATACTGACATTCACAGTTGTCTCGTAGGTATACATTGCCACGGCTGAAACGAATCGTAACTTTTGGTTTCATGTATTCACGTAGCATCATAACACTAGGTACTTGGGTTTCCCATGTGGCTGAGTGTACAATCCAGTTATCGTGCCAAGCTAGTACATCGGCTTTGTCTAAAACCATGTACTTGATAGCGTCTTCCCAAATTATAGTGCTCAACGGCATATATGAAACTGGCATACCGTCAGCATTTAGTAGCAGAGTATCTGCCATTTGATTTACCTCTTTCTGATTGTGTTACAGACCCAACCTATGAAGTATATATTATACGCTCATACTGTATTTAAGTCAATACCGATTACAGTGAGATTATAGTATATTTTGAGCGAATTCCAATCCGCTTCTGTCCAGTGCCGCACACCACTGATCTTTATTATCCGAACCAAATACCAAATCAAAATCAGCTGTGCTGGTACACCAACTGTGTGCTCTGCTCCAAGGAGGATCGCCATTCAACTCTCCTTGTAATTGGCCCGGAGCCCAACCGCATAGTCCTAAGAACAATCTCCAATAAATTGGAGTATCTCCAACACTAAGTCTGGGCAATATGTCTTCGCTACTGCTAAGACTAAATTGGTTCGTGACTCTTAGTGTATTGTTACAGGACCATTCGTTACTGTGTAAGAAACAAAGATTTTTAGTGTTCACCGGACCGCCCATATAGACATAACCTGGGATGTCTAACTTAAATCCAACTTGTTCACCAAACTCTTTAAGACTAACTTGGCTACGTTTGTTTAACACAAGACCCACAGTTCCCTGAGCATGATGCTCTGTGACCATTATAACTGTCTTGTGCCAGAAGTTGCCTTTGACGGCTGGAGGTGCGATTAATAAATTACCTGCTAGATTCATGAGGTATTTAGTTGTAGATATTGACTACTAGAAAATTAAGCAGTCGCTGTTCCGAATACTGTGCCGCCGATTTGTTTACCGCCTGATGCTATTAGCTTGTCAAGGAATCCAACATTAGTACCTTTACCATAGGCTTTACGATTGGCCGCTGTAAAGTTCATAATATCTTTAGGAGCACTAGGTAAATTGTCAATTAGGCCTTTGTAAATGTTACCCAATGATCCTGCGCTAGGACCTTGTGTAAAATTAGAACTTGGATTAGGATCGTATCTTGTTCCAGTTACTGATTGGAATTGATTAGGAGCTCTTAGTACACTAATAATATTAGTGTTACTATCTCTAGTACGATTCAATATAACTGCCGCTACGTGTGCTAGCTCATCTTGATTACTAGTAGACTCGGCATAGATAGCTCTTAGTAAGTAGTTCCATTCATTATCGCTAATTTCTTTACCTAGGAACTTTTCACAAACAGCTCTAGCTTTTTCACCATTAGCATCTGTAGCAAACTCAGCATATTGGCTAGCACCTTGACTATAGTCACGTGTCTTAACATCGGCTGTAGTGCTCTTGGTAATCTTAGTAGAAAACTCAGGATGGTCTGCTAACAGTTTATTCATAACTGCTATAGTTTCTGGAGTTGGTTTGCCATTGTCTTTTAATCTTTCAGACTTTTGAAACTGTGCCAATGCTCCGCGAGTCTCTGGTCCTATGATTCCATCAACACCATATTTTGGTAAATTATAGCCTAGTGCTACTAATAATTTCTGCATATCAGCAATAGCAGGACCTTTAGTTCCTTGTGGAACATCGATTACTGTTAGAGGTTCTGCTCGTTGTCCTGCTACGTTAGATGTTTTTGCTACAGGACCGATATCTGATTTAATAGCTTGTATTACAGGACCATAACTAGTTGGATGTAGTCCTTCTTTGTCTGGGCTTGCTACACTACCTAACTCTACTTTAGCGTCGCCGCCTATAGCCGAATCAACATCCTTAGCCGCTGATTTATTAAAAGGAATGATCCATATATACTTCTTGGCCTTTAACGCATTTTTTATACTTTGTATATTTGAAATAGTAGCTTGTGGATTATTATTCTTACCACCATTGGCAATAGGATAATCATTTGTGCCAGCACTAACAATCGCAATGTCTGCGCCTTGAACTTCCTTATTACTTGAAACAGCAGATAATATAGCGGCAGTACTGCGACCTACTACCGCATCTACTACTGCTCCTGGAAATCCTTTAGCGATACCTACTGCGATACTATCACCTACAACGGCTATTTTAGCAGTTGATTCTGCTTCCAGGATAATATCTAATATTTTCATTTTTGATCTTTACGTGTGCCGTAGTCTGGCAATGGTCCGCCATACTTCTTGCCTTTAATACGTTTGCCGCCTACAGTAATACGAGTCTTAGTTGAACCATGTCCAATTAAGTGACTCTTTTCACCGTCTCTGGCACGGAAGCCTTGGCTCTTACAGCTGGCTAGATTACTAGCACCTAAGTCGCTGTCTGGACGGCCGCTTTGGCATAAAGCACGGCTAGCTTTTTCTGTTATTATTTCGGATATACGCATGATTATGTATTTATTGATTTAAGAACTCAAATACATTTAACCATTTACGTTTACCGATAGTTTGTTTAAGTAATGTTAGATCAGCACAAGTTTTTGTTCTAAATCTGCTGTATTCACTCAAGGGCATTGGTTCAAATTCTATCTTAACACCCTCTATTTCAGCTATCTCTTCTGCTATGTCCAAGAAGCTGTGTGCTAGTCCTGATCCGCAGTTCCAGATTCCTGATCCTTTGACTTCTTTAATAAAATCAATATGTAGACGACACACATCGCCAACCCAAGTCCAATCACGCTTAACATTTTCTGCGTTCTCCCAAACAGTTATCTTACCTTCCTTACGTGCTTGTGTTCGCCATTTGTGTATAGCATTGGCACGGTTACCACGCAAGTGCATCCATTTACCATATACATTAAAGTAACGGAAACCCTGTACCATAATATGTATGTCTTGTTGGAATACCCATCGATCAAATAGATACTTGCTCCAAGCATAGGATGTTTGTGGATTACAAGGACTGTGTTCGCTAAAACTTTTAGTATTGCCATAGACTGTACTGCTACTGGCATATTGTAAATGTGTACCGTGTAGATTACATTCTGTAAACAATCGTTGACTAAATTCTAAATTCTGTCTTATTACAGCATCAACATCTGAACTAGTGTTATCAGCGATAGCACCTAGGTGTATGACCCAGTCATAGGTGCTGACATCTGGAAACTCAGCAGGGTTCCATTCGTAACCGTCTATTTGCCATCCGTCTTCTTGATTAAGCCAAGCTAGCATATTACGGCCAATAAATCCTTCGTGGCCCGTAACTAGTATACGCATATTAATTTGATATTGGTGCGTATCTAGCTAGAAAGGCTTCTTTACGACAAGTGTACAGTTGTCCTGTTACTGTATTTTTGTACTCTACCCAAGTATCTGGTTCTTCGTTAGGACACCATTCACGCAACAATTCTACTGTTACATTGGCACCTTGGTATCGTGGATACTTAGGCATATCTGTAGACCATGCGGCAATACGATCTTCTGTTGTAAATGTTGTCATTTGAATTTATCCATAAAGTCTTGAAACTTGTGTGCTGGTAGTATAGGTTCTGGCACAAACTGGTCATCATAAGCCGTTGAACTTGCTCCTTGGCCTGTAACAAGAATATTACCAGTTCCATTAGTATACCAAATGCCTGTGTCTGGATTATAAGGTGTACCTGTATTAGGTGTTATATAAGGACCTAAAGGCACAGGACCATAAGGAGTGCTTGGATTATAAGGTGTAGGAGTTTGTGGACGGATATGCTGTCCTTCTAAATCATTTACTCTACGTTTTAATTTTTTAACTTCGTCAAGCAATTCACGTAATGGGCCAACTACTTTCTTCTCGTCTGATTCGGCAATGGCCGCAACCATTAACAAATTCTTAAATGCTCGTTGTACAGTAGGGTTATCTGATGTCATTGCTTGATCAAATAAATCAGCAAACTGTTCTAAATCAAATTGGTCGTTCATGGTATCATGCCTCCTGGATCTGCTTGTTCTATCTCGTCTAATTGTTCCCAAACATATTTAAGCAATCCTTTGCCGGTGGCAGGATCCATTGTCATTAATAATGTGACACGGCTTAACAATAACGCACTTATATTATGCGGAGCCATATTAGGATACTGCACAATCACAGCGTCTAATTTTGCTATAAATTCTTCTAACTGCTTGTCATCTACATCATCCATTTATCATCATCCTTATTAAGCCGACACTATCAATACTTACAAGCAAGATGTAGTTAGCCAACATCCCAAACGATTTCCTAGTATAACTAGCCCAAGCGTACATACTGCAACCAGTAATCCAAATGGGATACAAAACAGGAAGCGGAGGGCTAGGTACAGTGACCGCCATTGTAATACTACAGCCAATGCTGATAGCCCAAGCCATAAGCTCAACGCCGAAACGAAAAGGATGAGTACGGTAATCATCTTTGATCCAATCAAGTGTGGGTTTTAAAATTAAATCTATCATATGTTATTTTAGCATAATTTTAAATTATACTCAACAAAAAAGGCTACCTAAGTAGCCTTTAAATTAAACTAAGCTAGTATTAAACTAGACCCAAAGCCAAAGCCTTGTAACCAGCGGCAACAATCTTACGACTTGGTTTGCCCATTACATACTCAGTAACAGTAACACCATTGCCAGCTGTACGTGTGTTAGCATAAACAGCGTAACCATTTTGACGAACACGGCTTACTTCAGCACTGATGTTCTTGATGCCAAAACGCTTTGCGGCTTGAGCGGCTGTGATAGACTCGCCATTGTAAAGTGCTGTAAATAGCTTGAATGCCTTGGTTTCTTTGTTAATCATTTTCATTTGTTTTTCCTCTATAGATTATGCTGAAATTCATCAGCTGTATCTATTGTAACAAAGTTACTGTTACTTTACAAGTTCTTTGGCAGGATTATCTTTACTAATTGTGCCAAAAAATTTCTTGCCTGGGAAACGAGTATGAACTACTTCGAGCAAACTATTAAGATCGTGTGCTTGTGCCAAAAACTGGTGATTGTGTTTATCGTATGCGTATAACATATCGCCCACACGTTCTACTTCCATTGGACTAGCATCTTCGGGCATATCGTTAGTTTCAATTTCGTTGTTGATTTCTTTAATCTTATTCAAAACCCTAATCATTTCGTCGGGATTCTTACTTAGATTTTGACTAAACTGGAACAATGCCCAATGTTTGCCCAAATAGAATGCCCCATACGCAACACATACATAGGGCATAATTTCAAAAAATGTATCCATGGAATTCTCCGGTTGGTAAAGTTATTTAATCAATTCTAAGTTAATAATCTTAGCAACTCTAGCACCTACATCTTCCCCACTAGGAATCACGTATGTTTGGGCTTCATGACTGTCTTTACGATCATCATATCTGCGTACATTAAGAATACGCCCGCCCACCGCTGAACTTAATTCAAATCGAATTGTGCCTTGCCCTTCTGGGATACCACGTTCTAATTGTGCCGCTTGTCCTATTGCCATTTTCATTGCCCTCGATTCTTGATAATCTTTGTTTGCTAGATATTGGTCATATTTCTCACGGTTATCCCACATATCTCGCACTTTGCCATAAAGCCACTGGTCAACAAATTTCATTGTAAAGGTCTTTCATCGTTATTCAAACGTTCAAAGATAGTCATGGCCAACTCTGGATCTTCTTCCAACAGTTGATCAATATCAACAACATTACTCATTGCTTCGAGTTCTTCTTTTGTTTTGCCGGCAAACATGGCATTAATTTCAGCTATCATTTCATCAAGCTCTTCTTGTGTGCCTTCAAAACTATCAAAGCATCCTGGAGTGAAATGAACTTTCACGGAACCATCATCGGTATCTTCTAACTCGGCAAAGCCTTCAATCTTTTTAGTCATTTTGTTTCCTTGGTGCTGTACAACTATCGTTCCACAATTCTTGTGCTTGTTTTTGATATTCGGCAAG
>Ga0208741_10001261_pt1 | contig 10254 bp, 10 predicted proteins | sample CryBogCBE03Jun09_FD_184576 | JGI IMG/M metagenome (GOLD analysis project Ga0208741, IMG submission 184576) | Freshwater microbial communities from Crystal Bog, Wisconsin, USA - CBE03Jun09 (SPAdes) | ecosystem: Environmental > Aquatic > Freshwater > Lake | place: Crystal Bog, Wisconsin, USA...
CCACCTTAGGTGCCCTTTTTTTAAATCCGGCTTCAAAATCAATTGTAGCTCCCAATGGCAGAAAAATATCAATGTTTCCTAGCTTATGTTTATAATTATAGATCCATTTTTCCTGTTTGGGCGAACCCACTCCAACAACCAACACATTTGCTTTGGAACTATTTATTTGCCCAACTAATTGATTACACTCCGCAACATTACTCTCAAATCCAAAAGACGGTGAGCACGCACCTACAACAATACTTCTTCCGATTCGTTCATTTATTTTAATTTTAGCCATTTCTGCCACACCAAGAGCGCTACCCATTAAAAATATTCTAATATTTTCATTGTGTTTATGATACAAACAAAACTCGGTGAAAAAAGAACTTCCGGGTATGGCCGTTAACGTAGGTCCAGGCAGAAATCTTGAACAAAAACTCAATATTTGACTATCACAAATTATCCAATCAGCTGATTGATAAATTTGGTAAAATTCAAAATCCTTTTGCAACCTTACCAAATGATCTATATTTGGGGTTAATACAAAGCCCTTTTTCAGCACTTCCAATAAGTGCCTATCGCTTAAATTGTCTAAACCAATGTTAAGAATCTGAACCTTTGATTTCATAAATTGAAAGTTCATTAAAAAGTATTCCAGCGCCAAAATTCATATTAATTCAACCACAGGTTTCAGCCGTTAAACCACCTCTCATCGCTTTTATGAAACAATTCAATGGTTTATACTAACAAATGACAGCTAATTTTCGATTTTGTCGTCTTTCTAAATCTCGAAAGCCGCTAATATTAACGAAACAAACAGCCACGCAAAGTATCACTAGCGATGAATATAGAAATTTTCGAAAAAAATTCTACTTTCTCAACCATTCTGAAGTGCAGTGGTGAAACTTTGATTTTGCATTTAAAACTAAACCAAAGCGCTAATATTAATCAAGCCGAACAAGCAGTCGAGTCTGAAACAATAGATCCACATTGTCTACTATTAAATATCACCTGCCATGGCGAACAACAAATGGAAAATCTTCATTAATAATGTTATCATCTAATTGACTCCTGAATCCTGTTCACCAAATTTAACGACCATAAAGCTATGATTGGGCAAAAATTAACTGTTTTCAAATTGAGCCGGTAACTGGAAATTTATCAATTCCTCCATGTAGCTGTTAAATAATTGTTAGTTATAGATCAGCTTTAGCCAAAGAAATAAACGCAAATAGCATATTTTTCGAACAACTAAAAAACGATTTAAAATTCAAAATATCAACAGACAAATTATTAGCAGCAAACGTGTTTACGCTGTCAAGTAACATAAACTGTCGATAGTACCAAGATAACCCGAAACAAAATTGCCATTTGTATAAGTTCAATTCCAAAAAAAATTGATCAAAAGAATCCAAAAATTTTAAAAAACATTGTTATCCTCCACCTAATGCACAATGCCTTTTTCCGCTACCTTTCTAGTTACCAAAACATCTTTAATATAATAATTTGTAACCCCATCAGGTCCAGGCATTCCACTCCCAGAGTATGGTGGTATGTCCGGCCCATCTCCACCCTCCATTTGCAAATTAATAATCAACCACATTGGCTTACCAACATAGTCTATTCCTTTGTGGATATCAACAAGCTTATCATCTATATAATATTCAACTAGCACATCTGTATAAAATAATTTTTTAATAATAGCTTTATATTGATGCCAAACTTTATCAATATCATCAACCGACACATTTTTGGTTTTAACTTTATTTGGATAGTTAAAAGTGTTCTGAAAAGACTTTTTACTACCCTTGTACTCCAAAATGTCTATCTCAGGAGGCCATCCTTTCACTGCAGTTAACCAGAAGGCAGGCCATGTACCTTTTACAATAGGTAACTTAAAATATCCGCTTATAACATATTGGGGATATTTGTCATTTATTTCAATTGGTTTTTTTGCAAAAATGGCCCCAGAATGATAGTGAATTTCTGAAAATGGCTTTGATTTACTATTACCCTCTGCGGATGGTATTTTAACAGCTGAAATTCTTAGAATTCCACCCTTCTCCAATGATACATTACTTCTATACATCCTTGCGGAACCATTATGATCAGAACCCCACGGATAAAGATAATTCCAGTATCTATCAAATTCGCGTTGACTAACGAACGACTTAACACCAATAATCTCCTCATTTTGGAAGTGATCAAATTTAGATATGACAGGTAAATCTTGGCAATTACTCTTCTTAAAACTACAAACCGAAATGAAAACTAACAAAATCGGAAAAACATTTTTTTTCATAGTTTGACATCTTACTATTAACAATTAAAATTTAATCACCCAAAAAAATCGGCATGCAACATACATCATACTAAACATCTACTAATATACTCCGAATAATTCCGCAACATTGCTTCCTCCCGAAATTTCCTCTCATATACCTTCCTTGAGTATCTTGCCATCTTAGAATAAATATCACTTTGACTGTTCGGAACTCCTCCGTTTAGTAGTTTAGTCAACCCATCATAACCGTTTACAACAAAACCATTTTCAAAATCATCTACTATTTCCGTGTTGCCCCCTACATTATTGCATATTATGGGTAAGCCAAAACAACAGGCTTCGATTAAACTCAAAGGCAACCCTTCGTTAGCAGAAAATAGCATAACGTAATCATATTTATAAAGATGTTTTTCAAAATCTATATGCCCGATATAACTAAAGTTAATATCCCCCGCAACCAACTTCGCCAAACCCTCTTCCTCATCACCCCTACCCGCGAAATCTATTTTGATGTTTGCCGGTATCTTGCCTTTTAGATTATTTACTAACCTAATTTGGCCTTTTACATCTGTTATTCTGGCACCATATAAAATTTTAATCTCATTTGTCTTTTTCAGATGAAGGTTCACAGCACCCTGAATCCCACTCATAAATTTATCAGTAACCCCATTATAGATAACTGAAATGTTTTCACAATTAACCTTGTAATAAGAAACCAAATTATTTTTAACCCTATTAGATACAGCAATTATTTTACGGGGGTAAAAAGAAATATACTTTAAGTCGAAAAATTCATTGTGTGCAACATGAATAAGAGTTATATTTAACCTAAAGATACTATTCAATATTACAAAAATTGTAGTATTTTTTCGATGGTGAGAAATTACCATTAGGTTTCTTAACTTAAAAATGGTAAATATATTAAGCTGCATGTATTCCGAAGCATTAATTTTATACAACTCATTAACGTCTTTATAGCGTGTCGAAGACATAAGGTAACAATTATTATACTCATGCCTTAATAATTTATGTACTTGCACGGCAACCTTCTCCGCACCTCCAATTCTTGAAAAATCTTTGTACAAACTAATAATTTTGTATTTATTCTTCATTTACAGATTGTTTTTTTATAACGAATGGGTTGCCATACACAATACTTCGGGCAGGTATATTTTTATTCACAAAAGTCCCTGCTCCAATTACACAGTTATCACCAATCGAAATATCCCCTATTATTAAAGCGTGGGCACCAATATCAACATTATCACCAATCATTGGCGCACGTTCACCTTCCCTTTTATGTCCTATGGTTGTATTTTGCCGCACATGAACACATCTACCAATTATACAGGTTTTGTGAATTACGATGCCCTGTCCATGCCAAACGCAAAAGCCAGCACCAATTTTAGTAGTATCCGGTATATCGGTGCCTAAAATCCATTGAAAAAAAAATCTATAAAATACTCTTATTGGTAGGCCAACTATTTTAAGAGCAAGACCTCTGGTGGCGAAAAAGCTCGATAATCTGAAAAACAATATAAAAATTAGCCCTTTAGTATTCCCTTTTATCAGCTTTAAATCATCTAATAAAATCATTTATCAATTTTTTTTGACATAATTAAACGAATTCTAGTCCCTATATTTTCATAAGTTATTTTTTTAAAAAGCGAATTAAGACAGTAAAAAATTAAAAAAAACGATAGCACCTTGTTAGCACCCCTACCCATTTTTATTGCATTAAAAATAATAAAAAGCTTCCGTTGCTCAAACCACGTATCAATTTCCTTCTTTGCAATTTCGGAACTGCCTATAACACTTGCAATATAATTTTTCCTAATTAATTTAAAGTTATCAATCGCAGCGCTTACCTCGAATACCGACTGAGGGATGTGGAGCCTACAAATTATACCAATATGCCTTTCCGGAACCCAACCAAAGCCCGCTTCTGCTAAAATACGCTTAGCAATGTTTATATGGTTAGCCGTTTGCACAACCCTATTGCTTAAACTAACCCCAGAAGGGTTAATTCGGTAGTTAAAAAGATGCTGATCAATAACACAAACTTTTTTCCCACTGAGTAGAAGCCTCACCCATAAATCATAATCCTCAACAAAGTAAACATCCGGCGTATCTATATATAAAAAAGACCGCAATACGGATGTTTTTATCATTATTGATGGATGAGCAAGTGGAGTATTAAATAGGGCTATGAACTTTAAAGAAAAATCAATTGTACAATAGTATTCTGTAGCCCTCCCAATTTTCTTTGAATACTTGTCTATCATCATAGGCACTATCCCAACCACATCTATGGTCTCATCTTGTTTCATTAAACGCATTTGCCTTTCTATACGATCAAAAACCGATAAATCGTCTGCATCCATTCGGGCCAAATATTTACCGTTGGCCATTTCAACCCCTTTGTTCAGCGTTTTAATAAGTTTTAAATTAACTTCATTATTGATAACTACAATTCGTTGATCTTCTAACTTTAATTTTTCCAAAATTTCCAGCGTCCTGTCAGTTGAACCATCATTTATACAAATTATCTCCAAATTATCATACGTTTGAATCATGATAGACTTTACAGCAGACTCAACATATTGTTCACAATTATAACATGGTATTACAACTGATACTAAATCATTCATTTACTTCGGGAGTTTTAATTTGTTGAAAAATTACGTTTATTGTATTCTTCTCTATAAACCTTCTGTAAACAAGAGTATTAACTATTATCACAAACAAAGGATCATAAGTCATAAAGCCGTTAAAAAAGGCACTCAAAAAAAATATCAGAAATAAATAAACGAATCTAATTTTTCTAAAATAATTGAAAAATGCTATTAAGTAAATAATTAGGCCAACGAACCCAAACGAATAGGCGATTTCCATAAAATCATTATGCATCCATATCTTAACTCCTGTTAAAGAGTAATTTATTATTTGGGTACTACCAGGCCCTCTCCCGAATATATTTATCAATGCAGTGAATCCTTTTCGTTTCATTTCCTCAATTCCGTTTATCCATAAAACACTTCGTCCTGACGTATAAACAGAAAGCCCGTCCAATCCTTGGGATGCTATAATTCTTCTCGTAAAAAATGCCATTGCCAAAATAAAAATCGCCAGCAAAATGTACCTAATTTTATACATCACTTGCATAATAGTTTTATAGTGCATTAACACCAAAGTAATAGCTGCAACGAGAATATAGATATACCCAATTCTTGCACCAAGAATATAGCAATACAACCACAACAAGACAGCCAAGATTTTACGCTTTAACAAAAATAATAAGAATCCCAAAGTACCCAAATAGTACGAAGCAAAGTGCGAGATTATAAATCCTTCTCGGTATACACGTGTTACGTTATATTTTGCAGCAACCTCAGTAACCCGCACTTTTGCAAATGGGATGGAAAGCTCGTAAATAATTATAAAAATTATCGAGAATATAGTAAGATGTTTCTTAAATAATTTTAAATCAATCAGTGAGAAATCTATTCTGGGAAGAATGTACAATGAATATAAAATAACATTCAGCTGAACCAAATACAGAAATGCATCCTTCAAATCGGTTCCCAAAAAAAAGAAACATAATAAGGATGCCAGTATCCAACACGCTATAGCTATCCCACTGTAATTATTATGCAAGTTTTTCACCAAATAAAATAAATAAAAAAGCGACAAGGCGCTAAAATACGATCCAGGGTCAATTGATGCTTTTGTAAAGGCATTAAACCAAAATGCCACACACTTTAAAATGGGATAAGTAAATAAAAGTATATTAAGCTGTCTATTATCCAGCCTGCAAGTATTATTAAATTTAGCTGTACTCAATTTCTAAAGTTTTTTTTTATTTTTAAAACATATTTGCTCTTATCCGTGCTACATGAATATAATTCATCTTTACGTTTACCATTCCCACTAATTTAATTAAATCGTTATATCTTTTGCACTTAACTAAGTAAACAAGAGCTCTCTCCAATAAAAAAGAACCAAGGTATTTCTTATCAATCCGAAGATCTTGATGTTTGTAAAGAACCGTAATTATACTGCGGTAAATTTCATCTACGGTCAAACGAGTATTTAACTGCCAACGGTAAGTACTGGATATTATGGCCAAACATTCCAATTCAGTTTCATCAAAAATTGCATCAAATTTACCGGCGTATTCTGTTAATAGCCTTAAAAATAAAGCTTTATCTTCTGCCAGCTTGTAATTAGCTGCGGCGGTAACATTACCACTGTGCCTGCGGTAATTAAGCAGGTACTGGGGCATATTGTAAAACCCGCAAATATTAAACATATCAATCCATAATTTATAATCCTCATATTTTGGAAAAGAACTGTCGTAACGCAGCTGGGCATTAAAAATCACGCTGCCCCTCATCATTACAGAGGGGTGTATTATTGGGTTTCTGCATATAAACGCAGGCAAAATTCTATCTTCCCTTTCCGGTACTTTTAATTTTCTCTCATTAAGGCCATTCCCAAAAATATTAGCCCTTGTGCCAACAACACCAACGGCTTTCATCTCATCTAATAATTGCACCTGTAGCCCCAGCCTGTTGGGGTGCGTAATATCATCGGCGTCCATTCTGGCTATATATTCGGCCGATTGCGCCAATTCTAACCCCCTGTTTAAAGTGTGAATCAGCCCCTTATTTGTGCCATTCTCTACAACCTTCAATCGTTGGTCTTTAATTTGATCAAGGCACTGCAAAGACTTGTCGGTGGAGCCGTCGTCAATTACGTAAAGAACAAAATCTTTGTAAGTTTGTTTTAGTACACTTTGTACCGACTCCAAAATAAATTCCTGCCCATTGTAAACGGGCAATATAACACAAACTTTGGCCATATTTTAAATATGCGGTTAGTTACTAGTTCTCTTCTTTATCACCAGTGGGTCTCCGTACACGATGGAATCTGCGGATATTGACTTTGAAATTACGCACCGGGCACCAACTATCACATTGTCGCCAATGGTTACATCTCCTATAATAATGGTATGCGCGCCTATCTGAACATTATTGCCAATAACAGGACATGGTGACCCATCATATTTGTTGCCTATGGTAGTGGCATGTCTTAGCAAAATATTGTTACCAATTTTAGCCTTTGGGTTAATTACTAGCCCAAAGCCATGCCATACTTGAATCCCATGTCCAATTTCGGCAAACTCTGGTATCTCTACACAAATTACCAAATAAAAAACATATGTATAAGCTTATAACAAGGAAAGCCAGTATATTAAAAAAAACTATTTTGCTTTTTCAAATACAGATACCTCGCGATGCGGTACGACTTGGCAATAAATTTACCCTCGGATTTACAGCGTTTGCTTTTTACTCAATTCTAATATCAGTTCTTAAAGACATAGCTTTGGGATTTATTTATCCTAATACGGCCTACCACGCAGAATCAATTTAGTTATTAACCATAATATTTTAAACTTCTTGTAAGGGCTAATTCTTTTGATAATTGGATAACGAGCGGAACCCCTCAAAAATTTTGCTATATACTCGGATGATTTCTTCTCACTTGTATTTCCTAAATGCATTTTCAAAAAACGGTTACGTGAAAAATCTCTATTTCCAGTACCTAAAATTATAGTACTTAACACGGTTTCAAGTTCGTCTTTTGATGTTACGTAAAAAATCATGGCATTATCTGTGGTAAACTTATAATGCATATTTTCACCGTGGGGGTTATAATAAATAGCCGGCCTCCCCAAACAAACAGCTTCGGTAAGCAAAGCACTAAACCTGGATATAACAACCGACGACTCTCTTATTGAATCATGAACGAGGAAAGGGTTAGATTTAATAACATTTAAGTTGGTAAACACACCATTATCTCTGGGGTGTTGTGACAAAACAAAATCGACCCCAACTTTATTGCACGATTCAACAACATCAGTTACCCATTGCTGCCTGAATTCCTCAAAAATGCCGTATGTAAAATTAACATTAACCAAAACCCTTTTATGCGCCGGTGCGGGTGTTGGCTCTAACTGTTCAAACCGAGGATTGCCAATAACAGCCATTACCTTATTGTTTATATCCAAATTGCCCAATGTGGCAACCCCTTGAAAAACCGGCAGGCTGCAGTACCGCATCCTTTGTTCAATTGGGTTAAAATTAATGCTGGATTCTTGTATACAAACGACATTGATACGTTTTAACAGAAAATCGCAGGTCAATTTTTGCTCAAGGGGTCCCCAGTCGTTGCATAAAACCAACAGCGAATATTTTTCAAGATGGGGTATTCCTAATTTAATTTCATTTGCCTTAATATTTAACCTACTGGCCGCAGCAAGCGCGTTTTCATTCGTTCTGCAAAAAACATCGTATTCGGATTCCTCCAAATTGTCTAATATTGGTTTAAAAGATTTGATAATAGTATCGCTTGACGCAAAAAAACACATTTTTTTTGCACCTTCTAATACTTCAGGTTCCGCTGCGGCGGTGTTAAAAACTTCGCACGGGTATTTTTGAATTAATTCAGGGTATTCCTTTTTAAAATCATCGTAAATCAACCTCTCAATTTTGATGGCATCAATCTTTACGGCCTCATCTATAAAACTGTATGAGGTTAGCCCTTTTGAAAACCAAAAAGCACAATAGTTTTCTTTCCTTACAAACCCTAATACATATTTTATGTTGCTTTTAAAAAATATTAAATTCATTGTAGCGGCATTTTTAATAAATTATTGAAAAAATAAAATAAGTAGCCATGATTGCCATTGGCAGGAAAGAAACCTTTGGTTCAAATTTAAAAAAGCCCGTCTGTAATGACTTGTATGAATATGAGGCAGAATACCAAGCATAAAAACCCAGATAGCCTACCAACATACCTAATGGAACCGCATAAATACCGAAGTAAATACTAAATATGTAAGCCGAAACAACATAAAAAATACCAGAAATACCATCGGCAATATGGGATATGATATGATTTGTTGACAGATAAACCTGTATATGCATGGCACCGTACCTGTGTACAAAAAAAGCAAACCCTAACAATGCCCACATGGTGTGGTTAACAAATTTTACCTCGCTATGGATTATGTTAATTAAAAAACCCGACAAAAGGCCCACTGCAATAAAACCGACCATGTAAACCATATGGCTTAAGAACATGCCCCGCTTTACTAATTTAATAAGAGAAGGAACATCATTTTTAACCCTTAACATAGCAAATAAGGGCAACTTGCTGTAAAAGGGTGCCATGGATATCTCTCTTATTTGGCTTATTATCCTGAGCGCAAGCAGGTAAGAAGCTACAGAAGCAGTGGTACCTAATTGGGCATAAATTAAGCCAGTTAAATTGGTAAGCCCAACAGACATAAACCCCGAAATACCACTACGCCACGCCGGTTGCCATATTTTTAAAAAGATATCTCTGTCGAATGGCAAATTTTTAGAAACTTGTTTATACAATCCTTGTTCAACGGTACCGCACAAATACCAATCCCTAAACGTAACCAAAAGCACCCAAAACTGATTTACTATTACAAGGTTAAGTATAGATGGTGCCCAATATAATACAAAAATGGAGGTTAATATACTACCCGTGGAGGTTAGTGTTTCAATTCGCCTTACAAGAGCTATCTTATACAAGCCCTCCAAAAAGTTCATATAAATTTTACCATAAAAGCTTATGCAAGAAACAACAAGCACAATGATCCAGCTTACCCAGGCCTGCGAAACGTTAAATGCATTGTTTACGGGCTTCACCATCGCCCACGTACCTGAAATGGCCATCAAAACAAAAACAATAAGGGTTAGCCAAATATATATTCGTTTCATAGTCGAAACTATACCAGCTAACAACGATAAATTGGCACCATTATTGGCAAGCTGACTGTTTGGAGGTTTATCATCTCTAAAAATGCCTATATCCTCGGCGCCACCGAAAGCGTAGGATATTATTCTTGAAAAAGTTTGCCGGAAGCCAAAATCCGCAATGCTCTGTAATGA
>Ga0208741_10001267_pt1 | contig 10235 bp, 8 predicted proteins | sample CryBogCBE03Jun09_FD_184576 | JGI IMG/M metagenome (GOLD analysis project Ga0208741, IMG submission 184576) | Freshwater microbial communities from Crystal Bog, Wisconsin, USA - CBE03Jun09 (SPAdes) | ecosystem: Environmental > Aquatic > Freshwater > Lake | place: Crystal Bog, Wisconsin, USA...
GTTAAAAACCTTTTACCCTAAACGAAACCGTTTTACTGGCAAGGTATTTTTCTACATAAACGGAGGAACGTCTTCGGCCGCGTCAACTTTTTCGGCAGTTTCAAAAGCAAACGGGATAGGTACCTTTATTGGGGAAGAAACAGCGGGCTCGTATGCCGGTGGCGGCAGTGTTGTTGGCCTAAACCTAACCCTCCCCAACTCGAAAATAACCGCGCATTCGTCTATAGTTTATTGCAGTTTTGCAACAACGGGCGGCGACAAGGACAAGGGGGTGATACCCGACTATCATTTCGTGCCAGCTTTTGATGATTTGATTGGCGATAATAACGGTTGGAAGAACTTTATTTTTAACCTCATCCGCTCAACACACTAGTACACCGATTAATCCAATACTAATTCCGTAAAATATTCAAACCATGAAAAAAGAATTACCGTATTTATTTTTGTTGTTTTCGTTGATGGCAAACGCGTTATTTGCCCAGCAAACACCTATTAAGCAACCCAGTGGCAGAATAATTTCAGCTGCATCCATTGATAGTATTATAAACAACCTGATGGGTTCCGCAGATGTTACCGGGTTGCACCTGGCCATTGTTAACAACAATACCGTTGCCTATGTAAAAAGTTATGGATATAAAAACAAAGCAACCGGCGGCTTGAATGATACCGCTACCAGCCTATATGCCGCATCACTTGCAAAACCGTTGTTTGCCCATATTGTTATGCAACTGGTGGATGCGGGCAAGCTTAACCTTGACAAACCCATTTATACCTACCTGCCCAACCCCCTGCCTGACTACGATGATTATAAAGACCTTGCAGGTGATGACCGGTGGAAGTTGATTACGGCGCGCATGTGCCTTAGCCACACAACGGGCTTTCCCAATTGGCGCCAGCTGTTTCCGCCCGATTATAAGCTGAAAATACTGTTTACGCCGGGGTCAAGGTACTATTATTCAGGCGAGGGCCTGTACCTGCTTCAGCTGGTGGTTGAAACCATAACAGGCCGCCGGTTGGAAGAGCTTGCCCAGCAAAACATCTTCAAGCCTTTTGGCATGCCCCACAGCAGCTTTTTATGGCAACCGGCGTTTGACAAAAATTATGGGGTGGGCCATAATATGAGCGAAGACACCCTAGCCATTGGCCGGCCCGTAAAAGAAAACGCCGCAGGCAGTATGCAAACAACCATTGCAGACTACGCGCGCTTTATGGCGGCAGTGATGCAGAGAAAAAGACTATTAGAAAAAGCATGGAACGAAATGTTTACCCCCCAAATAAACATCAGTTCAAAACGGCAGTTTTCAAGCCTGGAAGAAGACACCACCACCGATAACAACAGCATACAATTGGCCTACGGGCTTGGCTGGGGGCTTTTTACCAGCGCATATGGAAAGGCCTTTTTTAAGGAGGGGCATGGGTGGGGTTGGCAGCATTATACCATAAGCATACCCGGCAAAAAATACGCGCTGGTGATTATGACCAACAGCGATAACGGTGAAAGCATTTTTAAAGCGTTGGTAGAAAAAATAACGGGCATCACCATACCTTGGTATTGGGAAGGCTATACACCCTACCGCCCGGCAGTAAAACTGCCTGCACAAGTACTACAACAGTTTACGGGTGAATATACCGGCAAGCTAACCGCCATAGTTACCCTTGTAAACGGAATATTAAAAGTGGAGAGCCCCACTGTTAACTTGGCCAAAACAAACCTCTATGCCATAAATGACCATCATTTTTTTCTAAAAATAATGGACACTGAGATTGACTTTGTGAAGGGTGCGGATGGTAAAATAGAAAAAGCTGTTTTGGATGACGAGGGGGACCATTATGAATTGACGAAAGTAAAATAGTAGGTCTTTTGAACGACTATTGAGCGTTGTTGGTGACAACACCCAATAATAGCCAAGAACAATGAGTAGGCAACCCCAATAATGGGTAGTAACTCTTAATTTAATCGCCACCGTTATTGCGGCCGATGCAGACAAACCTTTATTGCAGTGCAATTGGATGTATACCTTTGCTTTGCAACAAATGGATTCGCTCACACATATTGCCCTTGGTGCCTGCATTGGCGAAGCTTTTTTAGGAAAAAAAATAGGCAAACGGGCTATGCTGCTGGGTGCCATCGCACAAAGCCTGCCCGATATTGATTTTGTCGCCTCACTGTATACCGGTATGCCAGCCGTTTTGTTAACACACCGTGGGCTAACGCATTCCATGCTGTTTGCGTTAATGGCGGCAATGTTATTGGCGTTTATCGCACAACGCATTCATCGCACAAATAACATCGGATGGTCAATATGGCTACTTTTTTTTACCCTCCAATTACTCATCCACATTTTTATTGATGCGTTCAATAATTACGGCGTTGGCTGGTTTGAACCGTTCAGCAAATACCGCATATCTTTCAATGCCATTTATGTGGCAGACCCATTCTTTTCCCTATGGCCTGCCATCGCTTTTTGTGTTTTGCTGGTGCTTAAACCCAACAATACCCAACGAAGGCATTGGTGGAAATTTGGCGTAGCCATCAGCTTTTTTTATTTGGGCTACTGTTTAATAAACAAAGAAATTATACGCAGAAAAGTAAACCATGCCTTTGTTAAACAGGGCATACCCCACACCCGGTATTTTACAACACCCGCCCCTTTACAAAACTGGTTATGGTATGTGGTTGCAGGCAATGACAGCGGCTATTACGTGGGCTACCGCTCGGTGTTTGACACTAAAGATTCGATGGCTTTCAACTATTTTCCTGCTAACCGCCACTTGCTGAACCTAACACAGCAAAAGGCAGATGTTCAACAACTCATACGGTTCAGCCAGCAATATTATACCGTTGAACAATGGCACGACACGTTGGTGTTTAACGACCTGCGCTTTGGGCAAATGATAGGCTGGCAAAACCCGCAGGAAAAATTTGCCTTCCACTATTTTTTACAGCCACCCAGCAGCAACAAAATGGTGGTGCAACGAGGCCGTTTTGCCAAATGGAATGGGGATGTGGTACGAAACTTAATAAAACGAATAAAGGGAAATTGAGCGCAGATGTATTAAAAAGGGTAATGCACTGTCCGGTAGGATGTATTTAATCATACTGCTTGCGCTGCTTAAAATAAAACGTAAACAGGAAAATCATCAACCGTATAAACTCATAGCTCACCCATCGTATACAACGGCTGAAAATATTGCGGGTTTTATACAACACCTCCTGGGTAACCGGCAAACAATCGTTGGCCATTATGGCCGCCAGCGCATCTTCAACCTCCTTAGTAAACGGCTCGCTCCTTACATCTAGGTTTAACTCCACGCTGGCATAGGCACTTATGTTGTTAACATTGTACGAACCCACCGTTAGCCATTGGCCATCAGCCACTGCCAGTTTTGCATGCAGCATGTTGCCTTGGTATTCAAATATTTGTATGTTGTTGCGCAACAACCAGTCGTACATAAAACGCTCGGCATTTTTTGCCACCCAAACATCGCTCTGGCCCGCCATGATAACGCTTATTTTCACACCACGTTTTATAGCGTTTGTTATATATCGTTTTATTTTGTTGCCGGGCATAAAGTAACTGCATACAAACATTATGTGCGACGATGCTGTGTTTAGCATTTCCCGATAGGTTCGGGATATTTGGTTTTTGCGGTTCACCCAGTCGTTCTGCCGCAACCGTACCAAGCTGTTGCCAATTGGGTGTATGGTTGGGCCTGTTGCATGGTTAATGGGCGGCAGCTTTTTTTGCAATGCAAAGCCCTGCCATGTTTTACGGGCGAGCAAATAAACCTGCCAGGCAATATCACCTTCGGCATACAATGCAAAATCAAGCCAGGCACTGCCAGCTTTTGTATCATTATACCTGTCGCCGATGTTAATACCGCCCACCATGCAATATTTTGCATCAGCCACCACCAATTTGTGGTGCAGCCGCCGCCCAACATAAAAATGCTTGCTCTTAAAAATGGGTTCAAAAAACCGGAAGTTTACGCCCCCTTGCTCCAATAGTGCTACAAACTGCTTGGGTAGTTTGCCTGAGGCATACGCATCAGCAATCACATACACCTGTACCCCTTTTTTAACTGCCGCCACCAGTGCCGCAGCCACTATACGGCCCGTTTCGTCGTCCTCAAAAATATAGGTTTGCAAATGGATGCTTTCCTTTGCACCGCCAATCAATTGCAACAATAAATCAAAATAAGCGTTACCGGCACGCACCAATTTAACGTTGTTGTGCACCGTATAGGCTGTGGAAATACGTTTTAATTTGTGGGATAACATGCCGTAAAGCTACTTGTTTTTGACCGGGGCAAGGTAAATGCACAATGCATATTAACTGTTCCACATTGCAACAAACAAGCCGAAGGTTAATAAATTTATTCAGCTAAAGGAACCTACCCAAACATGGTACGCAACCTAAAAGTAAGGCCGGCACAATACTTACCAAGGCAAGTAGGTGTTATATCGATAATAGGCACTTGTATATGGTTAAGCCCTGCAAGCCTGGTCAGCTTGGTAAAATACCTAGCTGATCAGGGCTGGCGAAAATGGATTTAGCTTATCTAAGTTATTTTAACACCCTCGTTAAGGAAATTTCCTGAATATTGAGTACCGCAAAAGGGTTTCAAGCACCACAGCTATTATACCTGTAAGCAGCCAGGGCATAAACTTGTCGACCGCACGCTCATAGCTGGTTACCTTAACTTTTGATTTTTCTAACTGGTTAATGCTGGCGTACACTTTTTGTAAGCCATCCTTATCAGTCGCATGAAAATACTGCCCGCCGGTTTCAGCGGCCAAGGTTTGTAACAGCGGTGCGTTAAATTCCATTTTACGGGTTTGGGTAACCATGCCCAAGGGGCTATTTACATGCTCCTCTATTTCACCATCGGTACCCACGCCAATGGTATATACTTTTACATTATACAGTTTGGCCATGTCTTTGGCAATATCCGGCGGTATGGTACCGCCAAAATCAACCCCATCGGTAAGCAGCACAATAATTTTTGTTTTTGATGTACTAAAGCGCAGCCTGTCTACACTGGTGGCTAGCCCTGAGCCTATTGCCGTGCCCTCATCCTGCAAATACCCGCTTTGTATATTGTCAATTTGGTTTAATACGGTGTTGTGGTCCGTGGTAATGGGGCAAAGGGTAAAACTGAGGTTGCTAAAAATAACAACGCCAATACGGTCGCCCGGCCGGTTTTTCACAAACTCGGTGGCTACCTGCTTGCTGGCCTCTAGTCTGTTGGGTGCAAAGTCTTGGGAGGTCATGCTGCCGCTTATGTCAAAGCATAGTATTATATCTATCCCTTCCCCTTCTGTAACCTCTTGTGAAAATTTGCGTTGCGGCCTTGCCAATGCCACGATAAAACAAATTAATGCCAAGCACCTAAAAACAAACAGCGCATGGCGCAAAACCGTTTTGTAGCTTTGGGTATCCTTAATAAAATGTGTGGTAGTTACCAGCATGGGCGCGTTTATCCGCCGGTTGCGCCGCACATATTCCACCACCAATATAGGCACCAGCAACAGTGCGCCCAATACCCAGCCGTGGGCAAAAGTTATGTAATGCATCCAACTATTTAACATGCCCGTTTGCTATTTGTAATTGCCTTTCAATATGTTGTAAGCATGCGGTAGCGTGTTGCAACGCTTGTGCATGTTGGCCTTTGCCGGGTAAATATTTTGCAAATTTAACAGCATCAACCAGCCTGAGCAATTGGTAAAATGTTGTTTTCACACCCTTGTCTTGCAGGTATACCGACAGTTTTATAATAAGTTCGTCACTGGTGCTTTGCATTGATTGTATTTGCATGCGCCGGTAAAAATAGGTGCGGCAAATACCATCCAGCCGGGTATAAAAAAGCTTTACCTGCCCTTTTTGGGTAAGCCCCTCCCCAGCCAATGCCTGTAGGTTTTGCAAAGCCTCGTCAATAGGGTTTATAAATACTGTGGTTGTTGGTGGAGCAATTGCGGGCTTTTTCTTGCGCCTCAGCAACAGAAACACCAACACTGCGGCGGCAATAGCCGATGCAATGCCCGCAATTAACAGCGTATAATTGGTTTTAACCGGCACTTCTAAAATATCCTTTACATCGTGGTAATCCCTAAGGGCCGAAACATCAACGGGCAACACTTGTATAAAAACACTGTCGGCCTTAACGGTTGCTTGTTTACCAGTGGCCTTATCCTGTATAACCAATTTTGACAGCGGTATTGCCCATCGGCCAGAGTCGAAAGAGGTTAGGGTAATATGCTGCAGGTAGGTTGTAAGGCCATTCACTTCTATGGTATCAGTAGTATCCCTTCTTATTACCTGAATATGGTTTCCGGTATCGGGCAGGGCAAACCAGTTTGTTAAAAAAGCCTTGGCCCCGTTAAGCCCTTCCAGTTTTAAAACGAGGGTAACCTGCTCGCCCAGCACAATTTTATCCCTGTCAAGTTTGGCTGTAACGGCTTGGGCCTGGCCCTGCGTGTACAACAAACAACCAAACAACAATGCCGCTAGCGTTGGCAAAGCCCTACAACCTAATCTGTTTACCTTATAACCTGTGTTCATGCTTATGCCCTTCGTAAAAAAAATTCCTTTAATGCCTTTACATAATCCCCGCCTGTTTCCACCTGCATCAGGTCGGCTCCTGCATTGCGAAAAGTGAGCTTTGCATCGTCCATCACTTGTAAAAACTGCCGGTTATACTGTACTCGGGTAAACGTGTCAGCAGTATCCAGCCAAACAGTGCGGCCCGTTTCGGCATCAACTACCTGCATAAGCCCAACATTGGGCAGTTGTTCATCCCGCCTGTCGTACACCTGCACCCCAATTACATCATGCCGCTTGGCGGCCGCCCGCAAGGCATCTTTGTAACCTGCATCGGCAAAATCGCTCAATATAAAAACAATGCTCTTATGCTTGGTTACGCTGTTTAAGTATTGCAATGCCTTAATAATATTTGTTTGGGTTGAGGCGGGGTTGAACGTTAGTAATTCCCTAACCATGTATAAAATATGGTCCTTGCCCTTTTTTGCGGGTATGTATTTCTCCACCTTGTCGCTAAACAACACAAGCCCGGCCTTGTCGTTGTTGCTGATGGCCGAAAAAGCAAGCACGGCGCACAATTCGGTAATAAGGTCTTTTTTGCTTTGCCTAAAAGTGCCAAACAGGCTGCTGGCACTTACATCGGCTAATAGGTATACCGCCAGCTCGCGCTCTTCCTCAAACAGCTTGCTAAAGGTGTTATTCATTCTTGCGCTAACATTCCACTCAATAAAGCGTATGTCGTCTCCCGCTTGGTATTCGCGCACCTCTTTAAAAGCCATGCCGCGGCCTTTAAAGGCAGTATGGTACTCCCCTGTAAAAAGGTGGTTGGTAAGGCGCTTGCTTTTAATTTCCAGCTCGCGTACTTTTTTAAGTATTTCGGCAGTCTCCATGTAAGATAGTCATTATCGGCTTATTAGCGGGGTGCCTATTTAGCAACAGGCTACGTTAGCAGCCAGCTACTGTTACATGTATGGTTACACCCACATACACCGGGATGAAGTTACTGTAAAATGCGTACCATAGCCCTGCAATTTGCCCCTACCCAGCAGCTGCAACAAAACAAGGCAGGGCAGGCACAAAAATTTACATCCGCAGTCCATATTTTTTCGCGCACAAACCGTGCCTAACACAGCGGGTGGCATAATTTTTTTATAAACAGCAAAAGCCCTGCTTGGGGCTGTGTACTGTGGCATACAAGTAAACTACACTTGCCGCCAGCTTTATTGTTACGGGCATTAAAAATCTCTACGCAGCTTAATAATCCTCAGTTTATCCAATAGCACAATAACGGGGTAGGTGGGGTCGAATTCAAACCATTTTTTGGCAAAATTTACACTGTTGGGGCTTTTATGGTGGTTGTTTTGCATCAATTCACCCATCAAGAAAATGTCTATGGGTATAGAGTTTTTGCTATGGTCGTCGTTATCGTAGTTGGAATAACCGTATTTGTGGCCGCACCAATTTACAATGGCCCCGTGTACCGGGCCCATAAAAAAATGGATGGGCAGCAATAAAAACATCCACCAGGCAGTGGCAAAATGCACATAAAACAGCACATATCCCACAGCAAACAAAATTCTTACCGACCACATGTTGGCCACCCAGTCCATAGTTTTCCATTCCGGGTAATTACCCCTGAAGGCCTTTTCCGGCTCAACCTTGTTTTTGGCATAATTTATATAAATGTCTTTGGTGTGCATGGTCATGTGCCAAACATCCTTAAAAAAATGGGGGGAATGTGGGTCTTTTTCGGTATCGCTGTAGGCGTGGTGCATACGGTGCATAATGGCATAGGCCCTGGGGTTTAAAAAAGAGGCCCCCTGCGACATAATGGTGAATGCATAAAAAAAACGCTCCCAAAACCGGTTCATGGTAAACAACTTGTGCGAGGCGTACCTGTGTAAGAAAAACGTTTGACAGAACAAGGAAAGGAACCAATGAGCCAAAAAGAAAATTAAAATAGCCATAATACGTGATGATTTTTTAAATATTAGTAACCGATAGCCAGAAAACAAGCCGTTTTTAAAAAATATGCGCGAAGGTAATGTTTCAGGTAGTATCTGGGTATTAAACAATCATTAGTAAAAAATGTTCTCCCGCCTGTGGGCTGGCATAATTTTAACAAAACGTAAAATTTTAATTTCACAAATCGCCTTTTTTCTCTATCTTTTCCACTAATAAACGATTGCATCATGAAAAAAGTCAGCCACATCCTACACCGTAAGGGATACCATGTAACCAATGTACCCCCATCAACCACCGTAATTGACGCCCTGCACCTAATGGCCGACCAAAACATAGGTTCTGTAGCCGTAATGGAGGGAGCCAGCTTTTTAGGCATCATGACCGAGCGGGATTACTCTAGAAAGGTTGTTCTAAAAGGGCGTTCTTCCACCCATACCACTGTGGGCGAAATTATGACCGCTGATTTTCCGTTTGTTACTGAAAACGACACGGTTGAATTTTGCATGGAACTAATGAGTGACCGCAACCTGCGTTACCTACCTGTTATGGACGGCAAAAAGCTGTCGGGCATTATTTCCATCAACGACATTGTAAAAGAAACCATACTAACCCACGAGGAAACGATATCGCACCTGCACAGCTATATACATTCGTAAACCTTAGCAAGCAGTAGCACGCCAGTTGGCAGAGTGGCTACGCGGCATGTTTGCGTGAAAAAAATAAAATTTTAAAACCCTGTTCACTTGTTTAACAGGGTTTTAAAAATTTAACGGGTTAATACCTAAGCCTAAGGCCCATAATACGCCCAATACACATTCGAGGCCTGTATGCGGTTTTTAGCCAAAGGGCACTTACTATGCAAAAAACACTCAGCCCAGCTAACACCCTATCCAATATTGGCTGCACCAGCTTTACAAAGCCGACTATTACACGAATTTTGCGACAGGACGCAGAAATTGCCCTTCTCCACCCAAAAAAATATTCGGTGGGAGATTTGCCCTTTTACGTTATTGCATTACCTTTGCAGCCCCGCAGCAAAAAAAGCGGGTTTTTATTTTTATGAGTGAAAACAATATTGTTAACCCAAACGCTGAAGAGCAGGAGGTTGCCCCGGTAGCAGAAGTTGCGGCCGAAGCACCTGCAGCGATAACAAACGTACCTGCGGAAGCACCTGTTGCAGAAACAGTTGCCGTAGAAGAGCCTGTAAGCCATGAGCCTGTAAAAATTGTAGCACCCGTTGCAGAAATAGTAGCGGCACATGATGATTTTGACTGGACGATTGACAAACGCAACGTTGCCCATTACTCGCCCGAGGAGAAAGCCAAGTATGACAAAGTGTACGACAACACTTTTGTTGCCATTGAAGATGGCGAAATAATACCCGGCCTTGTAGTGGCATTAACAAAAACCGATGTTGTTGTAAATATTGGTTTTAAAAGCGACGGCCTAATTTCGTTAAACGAGTTCCGCGACACACCAAACCTTAAGATTGGCGACGAAGTGGAAGTACTTGTTGTAGAAAAAGAAGACCGCGAAGGCCACCTGCACCTTAGCCGTAAACAAGCCCGCATTTTACGTGCTTGGGAACGCATTGTTGAAGTACACAAAACAGGCGAAGTGGTTACCGGTACCGTTACCAGCAAAACCAAAGGCGGCTTGATTGTGGATGTATTTGGCATGGAAACCTTCTTGCCAGGTTCACAAATTGACGTTAAGCCTGTTACAGAT
>Ga0208741_10001268_pt1 | contig 10229 bp, 12 predicted proteins | sample CryBogCBE03Jun09_FD_184576 | JGI IMG/M metagenome (GOLD analysis project Ga0208741, IMG submission 184576) | Freshwater microbial communities from Crystal Bog, Wisconsin, USA - CBE03Jun09 (SPAdes) | ecosystem: Environmental > Aquatic > Freshwater > Lake | place: Crystal Bog, Wisconsin, USA...
GAGAAGTGGCGGTATGTTAAAAAATCCACACTCATTCACATCCACCCCCTCTTCTCTCAAGACCTTAATCTTAGAAGCATCGTTAGCGAAGATAGCACTGACAAGTTGAATGTTAGCAGCGGTCATGGAAAGAACAGTTCAAAGTTAGACTTAAGATTTAAGATAGCAAATTTCAAAAGATCAAAACAGGTTGAATTTTACGCTACAGAGTTATTTCTAATAGCTTGATGACTTCATCAGACTCGCTTTCTATACCCGTTTCCATGGGCCTTACAAAACTACGCTAGGAGAACAGCTAACCTGCGACTAACTTGAGGCCAATCTTGTCTGCCTATGTATGGACTCTCTAAGAAAGATTCCATAGATTCGTCTGTCATATAGCTAAACAAGGTTAAAATGGTTATATTTTTTCCTTGTAAACTGCAGTAAAGCTGGAAAAAACTTTCAGTTTTTTAACCATTTAATAGCAGGTTCACTATATCAGAATTTCTGGGCAGGAAACCTGTACGTGAACCATTTTAAATTTAGTAAAGGTCCATTACTCACCAAGGACCCTTCTATAGAGATCTAAAAGCTCTTCTTGCTCCAAAAGTTCTTCTTTTTTCATGCGGCGGATTTTAATAAGCTGGCGCATGACTTTCACATCAAAACCCTCAGACTTAGCCTCAGAAAAAGCTTCACGAATCACTTCACTTATTTCAGCTTTGTCTTGTTCGAGACGTTCTATTTTCTCGATACAAGACCTTAATTGATGACCGGAAATTTCACCTTGAAAAGACCCCATAATCTATTCTTCTAATGTTGAACAACTTGGTTAAAAGATAGTCATTCCCTTTATATATTGCAACTCATTTTCTTGCTGTTGGATAAGTTGTAACAAGGGATTGACTGTATTGTGGTTTCATTCCCTAATCGGGTTGCAAAAAGTCTGCTGAGACAACTGTTGTACTGGAAGGAGCTGGCAAACCCAAAACGGCAAACTGATGATCAATCATGTCTTTTATTGACACATAAACTGCACCACCCACACCAGGTGCAGCAAGAGAATTATGGGACAATTCTTTTAAGTTTTTGCTAACCCGTGTGGTGTTGTGAAAATGGATAACCACACAATTAGCTGGGCCAACACCGCCGCCAAGCGCTAAAAAGTTTGGTGGCGGAGCATTATGTCGTAATCTATAAATAGCAGTGGCTTGATGATTAAGATACCCCCCTCCACGCAGTGCCTTATTCAGATAATTGGCAAACGCCGCCGGGGCCAATCCAGCAAAAGCGGCAGCAGCCGGCAATGGTAGGCCCATGGCAACAGCTCCCACCGCCGCCATGTGACGAAAATTCACGTCTATGCCCAATGTCTGTCTATCGAAGGCCATCCGACAGGCTTCCTGGATATTCAAGGGACCTCCAGCAAGCCCTAAGACTCCATGTTGCCAGAGTATCGGCGGCAATCCATAGCTCATTAAACTGATTCCAAGTGGGTATACTCCCGCTGCTAACGCAGGGACTGCCGCATGTCTACCTTTAATTTCCAAGGGACCATACTCTATAAACGCCTGATTTAGAACAAGGGGTCCTGGATTTTGATGCTCGTAAACTTCACAACTAAAACCGTGTTGACCTGCAGCGTGTAAATTCTGGAACAACAAAAAACAAAAAAGAACAGCAGACAAACGAGCTAACAAAATGACCTCCTGTCAAAACTAGAACTAGAGACTTATTGTAAGACAACCCCCAAACGTGCCCGTGAGTCATCAATAAAAACAAGGATCAAGACTCTTACAAGCCTCAAGCTTGAGAAGATTTTTTCCTCAAACCTTCAAAAAATTAAGAGTCCCCCAATGGAAAATCTTGCAGGGTTGAATCAATGTCCTTTGTAATCTCGTGAATTTGAGCACTGACCTCCCTCAGGACGCTGCAGTCGATATCTTTTGTGTCGTCCTTGCTAGCCAGTATGTCAGCAAATTGAATCAGTTCTTGTTTTAACGCGCTTGAACCAATCACAACGATACCAAGCATTCCCAAATCTTTATCATCTCTACACTCTTTGGCAGTAAAAATCATTGTGTTATACGCGGAAGCATTTAAAACTTTAGCACTCGATACAAGACCGGCTAACTCAGTTGCACGAATAAAATGAGTGGATTGAATCGCTCTTGCTTTTGTAACAAGTTCACCCTCTATCGTTTCCAAAGCGGCTTTAGCTTTTGGCAACTCACGTATTAAAACTTTTGCTTTATGGGCCAGACCCTCCTGGATTTGTTCGAGGGTTGGTATAACATATTCTACTGCGCCTAAACTGGATACAGTTAGAGGAATCTCAATGCGAGCTTTCTTGGATATCCCAGATTCCTCAGAAGATAGAGGGCTTGAAAGTTCTGTAGCCGCAAAAGCACCCAGAGACAGACAGACAGAACACAACAGCAAAGCCGGATATTTTATATTTTTATAAAGCAACATGACAGATTTCCTCTCTTCTGACCTATAAACCGAATCTAAGACAAACTACCATGGAGGACAGATAAAAATACAGGCAAAAATGATCCACGCTCATGTGAAGCTCTACCGGCTTGAATTCCTCTTTGAAAAACATACGAACTGGATCAGTGATTTTTTTAGGTAGCCTCCCTAAGCGTTTAGCTTATTTTTAGGCGTCAATTTTCCTCAAAATACCTTGAAAAAAGCCTTGTTTTATGCTCTAATAAATCAGCCGCATCAGGCGTTTTTGTCTTGGTCTAGACAAGGTTTTCTGCGGTTCCTACATCCCCTCATTGCCTTACGGAAGAAACACAATCTTAGTAACAAACGCCGTTTCGTCAACACCCAACAGGAGGACCCTTCTATGGCCTTAGAAACAGCTCTTAATGCCCAAATCACCGATGCCGTCACCCAAGCCAATGTGAAAGTACTCGCCGATTCTCCCTCCTTATCGTTAAGCAACCTGTACCAGATGGTCTCACAGTCCTTGGGTCTATCAGCCCAAAACGCTGTGATGTCTCAACAGCAATCCAATATCATCCATCAAGCTGCAACCACTCAGGGTGTGAACTTGATCTATGCCGTCGATACTGCAGCCGTTGGCGATGCCAGTGAAAAGATTTCCAGAGCCGATGTGCCCTCCAGCATGGTCGATGTGTTGAGTGTGCTCAAAGCCTTAGCCAGAACATAGGCTTGGTGTCTCTCAATGGTTCTATAAGTTTCATTTCTAAAGGAGGCTAACCATGGCTCTTCCAACCCCCGTTAATTCGCAAATCACCGATGCTGTTACCCAAGCCAACGTCAAGGTCATGGCCGACGCGCCGGCTCTAGCCCTCAGTAACCTGTACCAGATCGTTTCACAGTCCTTGGGTCTATCAGCTCAAAACGCTGTGATGTCTCAACAGCAGTCCAATATCATCCATCAAGCTGCAACCACTCAAGGTGTCAACTTGATCTATGCCGTGGATACAGAAGCGGTTGCTGATGCAACAGAAAAAGTATCGCGCGCTGATATTCCCTCTGATCTTGTCAATGTGCTGGGCGCCTTGAAAGCGCTTGGAAATCAGCAACCTCAGATTACCGGCTAAACAAGATAGAATGGTTAGAGAAAAGAACGTTTTGGTTCTTTTCTCTTTTTCCTGTCGTCGCTCACGAAAGGCCTAGCCAATGAATGACAAAGTCAATGGACAAATCACCGATGCGGTGACTCAAACCAATGTGAAGGTGTTGGGTGAATCCCCGGCTCAGGCCTTATCGGTTGTTTATCAAACCATGGCCCATTCTTTAAGCTTATCGATGCAAAATGCCAGTTCTACCCAACAGCAGATGCAACAAATCGGCAATGCGATTGTGGCCAAAGCTGTTGCGAATATTATGGGATAACCTAACAGATGGCCGAACCGTTTGATCAAAGCGTTTCCTTTATCCATGACCTGGTCACAGGGTCTGGAACCTTACAAAGCGAATCGATTGGCAAAGCCTGTCAAGCGATGTCGCATACCCTTGCCTTAGCCTTACAGGATGCAAGCGATCATCAACGCAACTTTGATGCGATCAATGGAGCGGCTTTGGCTAAAGCGACAGAAGAGTTTGTCAAGACTAAAGATCCTGCCTGGATTCCGGTGATTGAAGCCCTGCAAAAGGCCAAGGCGAGTCAAGATAGCGAATTCATAAAACTTAGCCAAGGCGTTGAGGGGTTACTCAAAGATCTGCCGTTGCCCAGTAAGGAGTTTTAAATGTTCACAAAAAAACACCATTACTCTCCCCTACCCCATCGTTGGATCAATCCACATCCTCCTCTGAATTGATTACCAGCCTCGAAAAGCACGTGATGTCGAATATGGACACCCTGGTGGATAGACTCCAATCGTTCCACCAGTCAGGGACTTTGGACAAAGGAGTCCTGAAGAGTGAGGTTAACCAAGTATCACGGTTAGCCCAAGCCCTCTTACTCCTTCGATTCCTTCCAGCTCTGCTCTCCTCTCCGCCAGACAAAGGGAACGATAAGGGTGACGACTTTGAAACAGCCGATCTGTTCAAAAAAATTCATCAGGCGGCAAGAAATTCTGGAGCAGATTCAGACTAAGGAACAGCAAATCAGATCACAAATTGACCAGAAGCAACAAGCCATTGCTCAGCTTGTCCGAAGCCAGACACAAACAAGGTAGATAGAAATAATGCACTATAAACATTAGATGTATTCCTCTTCATAGGGTGTTGTTTGCACGGAGTCCGGGTGAGTCTTGTTTTCAGAGAAAAAATCGTCAGTATCTTCAAAAGGCCCCCTATTCATCAGTTGCCACCCCTGGATTATCAGATCCAGTTTCAAGTCTTTTCAGGAGGATCAAACCTTTGTCTGTAGTCTCTTCTTTATTTTTTGTGAAAGGGTTTGGTTTGGGAACTGATACTCCCGACATACTCGGTAAATCCTCTTCAACTTTTGCCAAAGCACCTTATTGGTCAGTTGCCACCGTTGGAAACTGATGAACATGGGACTTTTTAAACCTTTGTTCCTTCAGGTAAAGATTAACAAACTTTAAAAACGCTTCGTCTAACCGCGGATAGTTCATGTGAAGGATCCCTTCTGGAGAAGTGAAGTTGTCTTATACAAATGCCCTTACGCCTCTTCTTGAACTGACTCAAGGGATTTAAAAGGATTTCTCTAAAATTGTTGAAACCTGTGTCATTCTTGTCTCAGCCGCTTCGTCCCCAGTCTCAGCAGCAACCGGCATGTCTTAGCCTGTTGATCCGGAATCGTCACAACGCCCGCAGCATACGCATCGATTGTAGAAAGGCTAACCCACAACAACTCAGCCGCTTCTGCAGGCGTAACCTCCATGCTTTCAATCCAATAACGAAAATGATCACTCGTAAATCCACACCCAGCGCTTCGATATCCTTTGTCCATAGAAGATCCCCCTTACCTATTGATTACCCTGGTCTCAATCCAATCCCCTTACCCCATCGACAGAGTTTTGTTTCGGCGATTCCAAAACAACAACCAAATCGCAATCCGTCAAAGAATTTAATTGATTCAGGTAGTGGGTTTGCACGTAGTCACAAAAAAACCGGCTATTGGTATGAAGTTGTATGCACCTTCTCCCTTTGCCCCCTGACGTGTGGGTCATGGGCATATCGGCAAACCACGATTGGTAGGTTTTTTGACCAAGGGTTTGAAGCATCGATCGTCTCAGAAGCTTAACCGGTTCGTCATCAACGCTTGTTTCGATGGTTTTGGTAATTGCCGCTATCTTGAGGAAAACAGCCTCCTCATCAATATCAGGACTTTCCTTGACCCCAAAATCTCCCTCTAGAATCCGCTGGATAATATCAAACCTCAAAACCCAATCCAGACTTGCCCTAAAGGTTGATTTAACTTTCCCCATCAAGAAATCACTGCTCGTGACTTTCTGGCAGAACCGCTTCCACTTCAACAGATCGGATTCAAAGCGAAACTTGAAAGCTGCCACTAGGTATTGAGCCCGTTTCTTGGTGAGCTGAATTAAATTTCCCTCTTCCCCTTGCCGTTGACTAACGGTTTGGTTCCAAATCTCAAGAAGATCTGAGGCTAGGGTATTGGATGGTGGTGGTGTGGTGACAGAACAAGTTGGAGGATTAAATGGTTTTGGAGGTGTATTTGAATTTTGGGAAATTGATAAAATATCTTCTTGGACAACGTGGACTTGTTGGAGTGATATGTCTTTCACCACCACCTTTTCCTCAGATAGAAGGTTTGTCTCTGAAGTAGTCTCTGTTTCCTTATTATGCATTCCGCCATTATGTCCGAATGGCTCGGACATTTTGTCTGTTGGGGGGGGCAGAATTTCCTGCTTTGACGCCCATCCCGGCTTAATGTTTAATTCTAGGCCAGGGAGCAAGGTTTCTAGTGCCTGATAATCGATGCTGTACCAGTTTGTACGATCAGACTTGATGTGACTCAATCGATCAACAAGCAAAACACCAATGTTTTTAAGGGTGTTAACAATCCTCGTCACTTGTCTTTCTGATAGGCAGAGCTGCGCAGCCCATTCTTTTGCTGAATTATAAATCCAGCGACGGTTGTCAATAACCCTGCCCGTTTCTGAGCTGTTACATGTTATCCAATAATGGACCTGTTGTAAAAACATGGATGGGGTGCGCCCTAGTTTCTCAACAAGGAATGGTTGAAGCATCAAGCACTGCTTCTTTTTGGAAATTGTCCTACTCTGCATAAGCTTCTCCTTTAGGTGGTTTTAGCGCTTATGCCCACAGCAAAACTTGACACTCCTACATAAATATAGTAGAAGAACTATTAACGACGTTAGCTTTTAAGTCGGTTTTTGGTGGGTCTTTAAGCGACGTATATAAAGCCTCTGTTCGAAGCAGAGGCTTTTTTATTGTTTTTTTAGTCTAATTTTTTTGTCAGCGTCATCCTTTTTTAAATAATGCATCGAGGCAATTGAAAGCCAATCAGAGCGGCGCATGCCCTTGTCTTTGCAATCACCATCAATTTCTTTTAACAGTCCTCCATCTAAATTAACGGAAAGTTTTACCTTTCCGTCTGATGTGGCTATTTTGTACTCTTTTTTCTTCATACCTGCTCCCGATTTTTTGAATCTGACACAAAATAAAACATTTGTATAGTTATAAAATAATATTTTGGTTGGGTTTAGAATAATACCTTCTGTGGATGTTTTCTCCTTGTGACGCTGTGGTAATAATTAAAAAAATAAATAGAACACACCAGCCATATATCAACAGCGTTAGTATATTTGTTTGGACGCGTTAGTAATACAAATAACTTGAAGGGGAATATCTTCATAATTGAAAGTGGATGTTTCTGTTTTGTTTTTTTAATTGCCTTTATTATTATGTTAACACTACATGTATAGTGCAAAAATAATATGCACATAATATAACGTTATTATGTGCATAGCTGGATGACATCAACGATGGTCTTTTTACTCGGTTGTGGAATGTTCAAAGTCACCGGAGAGGATGGTTAATAAATATAAGGCTCATGTTGTGGCTACTCTAAAAACGTCTTTTGTACGGATTCAACTAGGCTTTCTGTTTCCAGGCTTTCTCCAAATATCAACAACCCCCTCAATATATCTGTTGATGTTATTTTCTTCGTCATCTGACTTTGTGTTCTGGTTAGAAGAAGTCTAAATCTATCTTGGTCGTTTGACCTTAGAGAGAATGAGGTAACTCTAGTTTTTGGTTTTGTTGACATTTGTATTTTGTCAGGTATTTCAAATTGCCCTTTACGTTGTTCATTTGGCGACTCTGCGTATGATAACTTGTTTTTTGAATTATAATTTATTTTAGACATTAATTAAGAACTCCTCTACTAATTGAGAAAAGTCTTTAGCTCCGCTGCTGTTTGGATTAAAGACGGCCACAGGTTCCCCATTTATTTGAGATTGATTGATGGCCTCGTTTTTTCTAAGGATTGTTCTCAAGAGATTTGTTTTAAAAGAATTGAGTTCTTGTTCTATGTATTGGTTGGTTTGGCTGTTTCTTTGCTCGTACAAGTTTCGTAATAACCAAAAACGATAAGAGTGCCCCTCTTTAATTTCTTCTATCGATTTGAAAAGATCTGCTATGCCGTCTAGAGAATATCTTCCATAATTGGTTGGTATTATTATTATGTCCGCTGTAAAAATTGCGTTGATTGTAATTACCCCAAGTGTTGGAGGGCAATCCTCTATTATAAAGTCATAATCCTGTATTATTGATTCAAAGTGTTTGTGTAATAGCAACTCTCTGTAGGTTGCGGTTATGGCTTGTTCAGCAACAAGAGCCAGGTGAATACTTGAGGGAATTATCTGTAAGTTTGGAAATTCTACCCCCTTAACCATCGCCGGAAAAATAACCTTTCGAATGTCGTATGAACGATCCATAAAAAGATTAGACACTGTAAAATTTTTATTTATATCCGGACGATAAATGCAGCTCGAGTGAGATTGAGGGTCCAGATCTACCAATAGTGTTTTAAATCCTTTGTTCGCCAATCCGTAAGAAAGGTTGACGGCAACTGTGGACTTGCCAACCCCCCCTTTCTGATTAATTACAACAACTTTCTTGGCACTCATAAAATCTCATCAAGTTTAGGTTAATATGCTTGCATTATAATCTTAATGCGTTTGTAATAACAATATGTTTTATTCTTAATATTGCAACATTAAATTTTTAAGGTGATAGCAATGCCTGTGTAATATTTTCTTATTATATAGGCATTAAACAAACATAATGGCTGTTGTGCTGACGACGGCAAGAATTCTTAAAAAGACGACGTTGTCGCTTTATACAATCACTTCTCCAAATCTGTTCGGATCGTGGAATAACCCTTTCCTTTGACCCCGAAAAAGGTCTTCATGTTCAATCCCGCCCCAAGAAGCTTTGACGGAAGCTCAAGGGCAAAACTTAAACACCATAAGCCGGACATTATTCATTTTTTAAAAAGCCCTCAGAAGTTAGTTGCCAACGTTGCCAGCCTTGGAACTGAAGCTGAGGTCAAGCCAACGGTGGCAACTGACCAATAAGGTGCTTTGGCAAAAATTGAGGAAGATTGGCACAGTATGTCGGGAGTGTCGGTATCTCAACCCTAACCCTTTCCAAAAAAATAAAGATCCTATAGAGAGACAAGAAAAGGGCTCGAGCCCTTTGTAAAACCATGGGATTAAATCTGGTAATCCAACGGTGGCAACTGATGCACAGGGGACTTTTCTAAAAAGCGGAGGTTTCCATGACTATGAAGAGGAGCATCTGATAGGCATCAGGTCTCTTATCAAAAAGTATAGTGATCTTGGTATTAGGCTCATCCTTGATCTTAAAAGGGGTATTCATGTGAAATCACCTCCTGACGCTTTCACACCAATCCTGAGGCAAGAACTCAAACACTATAAACAGGACATTATTCATTTTCTCAAAAGCCCTCAGAATTTAGTTGCCAGTGTTGCCACCGTTGGATTACCCGTAGATTCAGTTCCAAGGCTGGCAACACTGGCAACTGATGAACAGGGGACTTTTAAAAATCGTAGACTTTTCTGGTGTTGGTTATTGTGTAAGGCTAAAATCATATACTGACACTCCCGACACACTGACCGAATCTTTCTCAGTTTTTGCCAAAAGGGCAGAGTGGAGTACCGACAGTCCCGACATACTATCAGAGAAGAGGACAGTTTTTCAGAGGAACGGATCCATTCACGGGTCCTTATCCAAAACCCCAGTGTATGAGATGAAAGGTAGCAAAGGAGTGCCTCCGTCCAGGCCCCCAGGGTTTCACTTCACATAAGGATGGGTATCGTTAAGAGAGACTCTTTCTCTCTCTTAATTCTCAGAGCGATTGGTTTTCTTGGGGGTTTCTGAGTGCATATCGGGCAGGGTTAGAGATGACCGTTAAGCTTTAACATCTCAGTCTTTGAAACCCTTAAATCTTGATCATCAAAATATAACCAATCATCACCCCTGTAATGATTTCTGTCATCAGAAGAGGCCAAGAGTTAATCCTCAAGGCATAGAGTCCCCAGAGCAGGGGACCCAAGGAATACAAACTCTACATCCCTAAGGAAATATCTTTTGTTGATTGGGTTCGCCAAATCTTAAAGACTTGCGGTAGGAAGGAAAGGGTTGAGACAACGGCCGGTCAATGTCATTCGGTTAGCTTGAGGATAGGTTTTTTTGATCGTCCTCGTTCCCATTTGCTCGTTGGTTTATAAGATCGTCTTGGAAAAGATCTGCCTGGTCTTATTTTCTGTCTCACACGAAGA
>Ga0208741_10001269_pt1 | contig 10227 bp, 7 predicted proteins | sample CryBogCBE03Jun09_FD_184576 | JGI IMG/M metagenome (GOLD analysis project Ga0208741, IMG submission 184576) | Freshwater microbial communities from Crystal Bog, Wisconsin, USA - CBE03Jun09 (SPAdes) | ecosystem: Environmental > Aquatic > Freshwater > Lake | place: Crystal Bog, Wisconsin, USA...
TTTAACGCAAACCCCAATATGTCAAAACCGCAAACCACATTGGCCACCGTAGCGGGGGACGATACGGTAACCCCCCTTACATCTCCCGCAGGGGGAGGGTTGGAAGTAGGTTGATGTTTATTTATCATCATTTTTTGGCGAAATGTAAAATGAGGAAAGTTATTATTTATAAACCTGTTGTGTAGCCTCCCCTGCAGGGAGGCTGGGGGCTATACCCTCGCCACCCGTATAATATCTGCAAATACGCCGCTGGCTGTAACGTCAGCACCGGCACCGGCACCTTTAATTACCAAAGGCTGCTCTGGGTAACGCTGCGTATAAAACAACACAATATTGTCTTTGCCATACAAATGGTAAAAATCGCTGTCGCTTGCTATATGCTGCAACCCAACCGAAGCTTTGCCGCCCTCGTAGCTGGCCACAAATTTTAGTTTGCAGTTATTGGCTGCCGCGGCCTGGTACAACGCTTTAAAATGGGCCTCCTGTTTGGCCATTTCTGCATAAAAATCGGCTACGCTGCCATTAAAACAGCTGGCTGGCAAAAAAGTATTATTGGTAATGTCGCCCATTTCAATTTTCTCGCCAGCTTCGCGGGCCAGTATCATTATTTTGCGCATCACGTCGGTACCACCAAGGTCCAAGCGCGGGTCGGGTTCGGTGTACCCTTCTTCTTGGGCTTGCTTCACCACATCAGCAAAAGGCCGGGTACCGTCATAATTGTTAAACACAAAATTTAATGTACCCGACAGCACCGCCTGTATTTTGTTAACCTTGTCGCCGCTTCTTCTTAAATCATTCAGTGTGCCTATCACCGGCAAGCCAGCACCCACGTTTGTTTCAAACAAAAACAGGGCGTTGTACTCGTTGGAGAGGGCTTTTAAATGGCTATAGCTTTCGTAAGTAGACGATGCCGCTATTTTATTGCAGGCCACTACAGAAACTGCTTTTGACAGCAGTTTGCCGTATACCGAAGCCACATCAGCGTTTGCTGTAACATCCACAAAAACTGAGTTGCGCAGGTTTTTGCCAATCACCGTTTCCACAAAAGCATCCAAGTTGTTATCCGGTGCGTTTTGTAATTGTTCGCGCCAAGTGTCTAAATTTATTTCGCTGCCATTGTCGGTAAACAGCATTTTTTTACTATTGGCAATGCCGGTTACGCGTACTTGTAGGTTTAGCTGTTGCAATAAAAATTGCTGCTGCTGCTTTAACTGGCCCAGCAGTTTGCTGCCCACGTTACCTGCACCCACCACAAATATGTTTAGTTGCTTATAGGCTGTTTCAAAAAAAGCCTCGTGCAACACGTTCACCCCTTTTTTTATGTCGCCGCCTGAAATAACAGCCGATATATTCCTCTCCGAAGAACCCTGCGCTATCGCCCGTACGTTAATGCCGTTACGGCCCAAGGCATCAAACATTTTACCGCTTATGCCCGGGTGGCTTTTCATTTTGTCGCCTACCAGTGCAATTATACATAAGCCATCCTCCACTTTCAATGGCTCTAAACGGCCTTGGTTTATTTCCACTTCAAAGGCTCGGTCAACAGCCTCTTTCGCCTTGGCCACATCGGCAGAATTCACCGCCACGCAAATAGAATGTTCCGAGGAGCTTTGGGTGATGAGGATAACGTTGATGCGTTCATTGGCCAAGGCTTCAAACAACCTTTTTGAGAATCCGGGTATGCCCACCATGCCGCTGCCCTCCAAACTAAGCAACGACACATTGCTGATGCCTGATATGCCGGTAATAACACCGCCGCCAGCCGGTGCCAAGCCCCCATCTCCTGAAAGGGGGTATGCCGAAGCCTCCCCCATTACGGTGCCCGCTTCGGCAGGTGCGAAAGTGTTTTTTACCCAGGTGGGTATGTTCAACTTCATTACCGGTTGTATGGTGGGCGGGTAAATAACCTTTGCCCCAAAATGGGAAAGCTCCATGGCCTCCTGGTACGATATATGGCTGATGGTTTTTGCAGTGGGTACCCAGCGCGGGTCGGCCGTCATCATGCCGGTAACATCTGTCCATATCTCCAAGCAAGAAGCGTTTAAAGCTGCGGCAAAAATAGCGGCGGTATAGTCTGAGCCGCCGCGGCCCAGCGTGGTTACATGCCCTTGGGCATCACTGGCAATAAAGCCCGGGGCTAAAAAAACAGATTCTGCCGAGGAGATGATCACGTCCGCAATCAGGTCGTTGGTAACGCCGAAGTTTACTGATGCAAACCCAAAATTACTATTGGTTTTAATTACTTCGCGGCTGTCAACCCATTGGTGGGCCAGCCCTTCTGATAGCATGTAGGCCGAAATAATTTTTGACGATAGTAACTCACCATAGCTTACTATGCGGTCTTTTATGCGCGGCGATAACTCTTCCAGAAAAAATATGCTGGTGCAAATCTCCTCCAGTTCGTTGCAGTGCTTTTTAATCATGCTAAGGCAACTGCTTTGGTGTGCCACGGGCAGCAGGCCCCTTACCGCATCCAGGTGCTTTTTCTCCAACGTGTCCAATACCTCTTTGTATGTTTCATTTTTCTGCTCAGCCAATGCGCCGGCTTTTAGCAACTGGTCGGTAACGCCGCCCAGTGCCGAAACCACCACTACTTGCGGCATCGGGTTGGCCCTAATGATACCAACAGTTTTTTTTATATTGTCAGCATTGGCAACCGAAGAGCCACCAAATTTCAACACTTTACCATCGTTGCCCAATGGGCTTTGGCTGCTTATTTCAGTATATTTATGTTGCATAATTGTGTTATCTTTTCACACGCCGGCAAAAGTAAGGCTTGGCACCGGCTTTGGTATTTCATTTATTATTTTCTTAGCACACCCGCCGCCATCAGGTAATGATAACCATGTACAGTCAATTTTACGGTGTTGCATTTTGTACATTAAAATAGTATTCTTTTTTATTTCACTCCTTGGTAAAGAAGGCCTGGTATTATATGGCAATATACAACCCCTTACAGGGTTGTAATAATAGTTGTGGTGGTAGCAACCATTGCTACATTGGATGTGGGGGAAATGATATGTTTACTATTAATACCCATATAATAAATCGGCCCGAAGGTAGCATATAATTCAATATAGCCAACTTTAATTTAACGAATCGGCATAATTGTTAGAGGATTTCTAACAAAATGTTTGTTTTTATAATTGGATGGAAATAGTGTTGTTTAGTTTTTTAGTATTTAACGGGACGCCAACTACGCAAAAGCATCCCTATTAGCCGCGAAAGCCAAGGCCGCGCGGATGTGCTCTTCTTTTAACAAGGGATGGTCATTTAGAATTTCATTGTTCGCCATACCTGAGGCAAATGGCGTATCAAAAAATTGAAATTCGTTACCGGCCTTTTTTCGTGTTTTCACCAACAAAGCTGCCCAATGTATTTTCTGCCCCGGATGCTAGTTGTTGGTGAAAACACCCAACAACGGCTGGGAATAGTCGGCAACCAACCCAAATGGTGGAAAGTAATTTATCATCTTATAAACCACTTAAACAAACCAAGCTTGCCCTTAAACGGCGGGTATTTTAATGCCGGGTTAAACCATACAGCCGTTTTCAATACTGGTTTTAAACGGGTAAAGGTATCAAAGGTAAATTTGCCATGGTAAGCCCCCATGCCGCTAAAACCTACCCCGCCAAAAGGCAGGTGGTGGTTGGTAAAATGTACATCCGCATTATTAATACAGCCACCGCCAAACGGGGTGTTTTCAATCCATTGTTTTTCTACCGCCTTGCTGGCTGTAAATAGGTAAAAGGCCAACGGGTTGGCATGCTGCCGCACAATTTGCATCGCCTCGCCACGGTTATCAAAAGTCAATACCGGCAGTATTGGGCCAAATATTTCCTCTTGCATTACCGGTGCACCCGGTAAAATACTGTCTAAAATGGCGGGTGCAATAAATAGGGCCGCCTTGTTGTGCTCGCCCCCCGCTACAATACGCCCCTGCTGCAAATATTTTACTAGTGTATCAAACCGTTTTTCATTAATAATTTTGCCCAATTCATAGCTCGCCTGCTTATCCTTTCCATAAAAGCCATCCAGGCAGGCTAGCATTTCAGCCAACAAGGCCTCTTTTACTGATGCGTGCACTAACAAATAATCCGGGGCTATGCAGGTTTGGCCGGCGTTTAAAAACTTGCCCATCACAATGCGCTTTGCAGCCACGGCCACATTGGCATCAGCCTCAACAATGGCGGGGCTTTTACCGCCCAGCTCCAACGTTACCGGCACCAGTTGTTCGGCAGCCATTTTGTACACAGCCCTGCCCACGGGTATGCTGCCGGTGTAAAAAATATGGTCAAACCTAAAGTTCTGCACCATAGCCGGCACCAGTTCGGCGCCATCTCCCTGTGCCACAAGCACATAATGCTTCGGGTAAATGCTTTCAATAATGGTTTGTACCACAGCAGCCGTGGCTGGCGCATACTCCGATGGTTTTATTACCACACAGTTGCCGCCCGCTATTGCCCCAATCAGCGGTATTAGGGAGAGTTGCAATGGGTAGTTCCAAGGTGCTATCACCAGCACCACCCCCAGTGCATCCCGGTAAATGGTGCTTTGCGATGGCAGGTTGGCCAAATCGGTGGGTACCCGTTTCGGTTTCATCCACTTCCGCAGGTTTTTTAACGCCACGGTAATTTCCGCATACACCAAACCTGTTTCTGACACATATGCCTCCTCTGGGCTTTTGCGCAAATCCGCAAACAATGCGGCATTAATCGCCGGTTCGTGTATTTGTATGGCTAAACGCAGCGCAAGCAACTGCTGCCGCCTAAATTCATATGATGTAGTTGCGCCGCTTGTAAAGTAGTCGCGTAGGCTGGCTAATGTTTCTGTAATTGGCATGCTGTTTTTGGCTGGTATGTGTTACCGGCAAGTTATGTTTTTACCTTATTTGCATAAAAAATTGTCTGTAACCGCAATAACAGCCTCATTCATATATAAAATTTTTTTGAACAGCGGTGTTTCAATAAATTCATGCCCTCAAATTTACATTTTTATTTCACTTTCTAACATTGCATTAGCATGAACAACAACGAGCAAAACAACAACACCTCATCGCGTAGGAACTTTATACGCAATACTGCCACGGCGTTTGCCGGGCTGTATATTGTTCCGCGCCATGTAATGGGCAGGGGTTATTTGGCCCCCAGCGACAAACTGGTAATTGCAGGTATTGGCGCAGGCGGTAAGGGTGCCGATGACATTAGGCATTTTTACGACAGTGGTAAAGCGAACATTGCCTACTTATGCGATGTGGATGACAGGCAAGCTGTTGGCAGCCGCAAATTGTTGCCCAATGCAAAATATTATAAAGATTTCCGGGAGATGCTTGACAAGGAAGGCAAATCAATTGATGCCGTTTCTGTTTCCACGCCCGACCACACCCATGCGGTGGCTGCCATGGCCGCCATGCAGCTTGGCAAGCACGTGTATGTTCAAAAGCCCATGAGCCACGATATATACGAAGCCCGTAAAATGACAGAAGCAGCAAGGGAGCATAAAGTGGTTAGCCAAATGGGTAACCAGGGGGCCAGTGGCGATGGCGTAAGGCAATTGGTTGATTGGTACAAGGCTGGCCTTATTGGCGATGTTACCGAAGTATTTTGTTTTACCGACCGGCCGGTTTGGCCGCAGGGCATTTTGCGCCCAACCACCGTTTCGCCCATACCTGCGGAACTTGATTTTGACCTTTGGCTGGGCACCGCCCCCAAAAAAGACTATTTTGACGGCCTGCTGCCTTTTAACTGGCGTGGTTGGTGGGATTACGGCACAGGTGCCCTTGGCGACATGGGCTGCCATATAATTGCACCGCCCTTCCAAGTGCTTGAGTTGGGTTACCCAATTTCGGCCGAATGTAGCGTTGCAACACGGTATTTTGAAAACTGGCATTGGATGTATTCGCCAGACAGCGGCCCGATTGCATCGCACACTACCATGGTGTTTGAGGTTAAAAAACGCCACGGCGGCGGCACCCACCAAATGAAGTTGCATTGGATGGATGGTGGCATACAACCTGAAAGGCCAGAAGAATTAGGACCCAACGAAGAAATGGGTGACGGTGGCAACGGTGTAATTTTTGTTGGCACCAAAGGCAAAATGATGTGCGGCACCTACGGTGTAAACCCACAATTGTTGCCAACCACCAAAACAAAAGAAACCAAAGTGCCCCAAACTATAGAGCGCGTGCCAGGCGGTGCCGAGGGCCACTACAAGGCCTGGGTGGAAGCTTGTATTGCCGGCTATGGCAGCAAGGAAGCTAACAGCCTAAGCTCAAGGTTTGATATTGCAGGCCCTTTAACAGAAACAGTGTTGATGGGCAACTTGGCCATACGCAGTGCTAACCTGCAAAAGAAGGAAGCCAATGGTGATATTAACTACCCCGGCAGGCACATTAAATTGGTATGGGATGGCCCTAACATGAAGATTACCAACTTTGACGATGCCAACCAGTTTGTTAAACGCACCTACAGGGATGGCTGGAGCCTTGGTGTATAATTAGGTTTGAAGAGTTTACTAGTTCGAGCGTTGCAATGTTATACAAAGCCATCGAACAGACAGTAAACAGTCTCCATAAAAGCAAAAAGCATCTTTAAAAAAGATGCTTTTTGCTTTTATATACCCCAGTAGCGTTTTTAAAAACACATACACGTTCAAACTGTTTTATCCCGGCAACCGTGGTATGTGTTTTTCCAGTTCCTTAATTTGTGCAACTACCTCTTTAGTGGTAGGTTTTAAGGCCTTGGCCTTGCGGAAGAAATCTTTTGCAGCACGAAACTCGCGCTTGTTCATAAATATTTGGCACATGCTCAGGTAGGCCACTGCTTCGCTTTCCTTATCATGTATGCCTGCACGTATCGCAGCCCTTATATAACCTTCACCTGCCCTAAAATCGCCTTTTTGCAAAGCCATCATACCCAACTGTAATTTGTTGGCGCCTTCTGCCTCTGGCATGGCCGAGCCAAGCGATGAACTCATCTTAAGGTGCTTTTCAGCAGAGTCGAAATCTTGGTTCATCATCGCCAGGTTTCCCTTTACTGTGTAATAGGTTGAGCGGATGGGTTTGTACAACAGGCTGGGGAACCATATGCTGTTGAGTATTTTTTCCACTTCTTCCACATTGCCCTGCTCCATTGGCTCTTGTATCAACCGCATGGGCCCAACAAAAAAATTGGAGAAAAGGCCGATGACAGCCAAAAAATACAAAATAAAAGCAGGCCAAAAACCGCTGCTTATATTAACCAATACCGCTAAGATTACCGCCACAATGCTCAGCCAAAAACGGTACTTAATTACAAGGTTATAAAACTTCATACATTTTTATTAGAGGCGCAAAGATAGACAGTTTCCGGTTTCCAGTTTGTAGTTTATAGTTTAAATGGAGGATGATAACACAGAAAATATGGTGCTTTTATGGTTTATGTTGTATGCCTATTTAGTAAGGCAATCTTGTTGCCGAAAATAGAATGGTACGTCCGTCGCTGAACCCCAAGGTGGCTATCCATCACAAATCAATACATCGTCGTTCACAAATTTAACGATACAAAAACATGTAATCTTCTACGCAATCATTCCCCAGATAAACTTCAAACTAAAAACTATTTCACCGTCCTGCCTTTCCACTCATAGTGCCCAAATTTACCCAGCCAGCCCGATATTACGGTATAGGTAATGTGGAAGGGTTGCATAAACGGAAACCACCACAACAGCTTCTGCAGGCGGTAAAACTTGGCCACCTCCTTCATAAACCCTATTTCGCAAACTGTTTTACCCAGTACCAGCAGCAGCCAATATGTAAAAAAAGGATGGTAAAAAATACTTATAAAAGGCAGTAGAAACAGGTAGGCGTTTAACAAATACACCAACAGCAGTACCCAAAATATCCGCTTATCCTGGTAGCTGGTGGCTTTGCTGGCCCAGCGTATGCGCTGGTTGATGAAGGCCTTCCAATCCCCCATGGGTTCCGTTAATATGATGGCACCGGGCGAAAACAGGTAACCTGTTTTGCCGGGGAAATGGGTGTTTATTTTGTGCATGAGCAGCATATCATCCCCGCTGGCAATATTATCCACGCCCTTAAAACCGTTTACGGCGGCAAAAGCAGCCTTGCTGTACGCCAGGTTGGCACCGTTGCACATGCTGTGGAAGCCAGCAGACACCGAAGCTGCCGTAATACCTTGCAGGCTTAAAAAATCAAGGCATTGGAACACCGAGATAAAGCTGCCCTTATTGGTAAACATAACCGGTGCGGCCACAAACACTGCACCAGACTTGGCAATATAGGCATCATACAATTGCAACCAGTTGGCAGGTGCGGTGCAGTCGGCATCGGTCGTTATTATCCATTCATTCTCGGCCACGTTAATGGCTAGTTCTAAGGCCTTTTTTTTGTAGGAGTTTAGCTTGCTCTCCACCCAGTCGGCCAGCTTCAATAACTTAACATTGGGGTAGCTCTCCTGTATCTCGGCCACTACCAGCGGTGTGGCATCTGTCGAAAAATCGTCGGCCACAATAATTTCGTACCATTCTTTGGGGTAGTTATTTGCCAAGATGGAAAGGAGGCATTTTTCAATATTATCGGCCTCGTTGCGCGCGGGGATGATGATGCTGAAGCGTGTATGTGGCAAGGCTTCCGCCGGCTCAAACTTTTCCAGTTTGCCAAACCAGTTCTCGTAGCTAAAAATAAGTACGCAGTAGCCACAAAACAGCGTTAAAAAAAGTATGATGTTTAACAAAATAAACGCATCCCACATAAGCAAAGGTTTCAAACTAACTTAAGCAACTTGGTGGCTTGGGCGGCGATAACTGCCTCAGCACGTATGACGCCACTGATCTTCTTACTTGCAGAAGTCTTTTTGCAGGTTCACCTTTGGAACAAAGAAAACCAATATTATTGATAGAAAAGGCTTGAAATAACAGCTGTATATTTTTCCTGCATCAGCCGGTGGCCCGCGTCAATAATATGCACCTGCACATTAAGCGTATCCTTTTTAAACACCTCCGCCCTTGTACTTAGTATAATATTGTCAAAACGGCCAAACAAAAAGCGCGTGGGTATTTGGTGGCGTTGAATAGTTTCTTTCAGCAAAGCTATGCGGGGCTTAAATTTCCGCATGGTCGTCCAACGGCTGTACAGCATTTGCCTTTCCTGTTCATCACCGGTGTAAAAACGTACAATCTTCATCATGCCCGGGTGAACCAGTTTCGCTTTCTCGATCCATCCAAAAAACTTAAAGGCCCGCTGCGGCTGGTACATGGTATATTTAAACAAGCGGTTACCCAGCAAATTTTGGGTGGCAAACCGGTACCATGTGTTTTTATGCAGCCCGTCAGGTGCTACCAGCACAATGCGTTCCACCAGTCCGGGCTTTTTTTGTGCCAGTTGCAGGGCAACACGGCCGCCCATGCTGTAACCAAGAAGGGAAAAGCCAGAGGCGAAGGATCGGAGCATCGCCTGCGTTATCTTCCCCATTATATCCAGCAAGTCTTCATCGGTAAAAAGCAGGCCTTCCTGCCATTGCGTTTGGCCATGAAACGGCATATCCAAGCCTATGATGGTATAATCAGCACCCAAATGGTTTTCCAACACCGCAAATGTTTCTGCGGTTTCCCCATAGCCGTGAAAACAGAAAAGCGGTTTCAACCCCTTTCCCCATACACAATAATGTATCGTTGAATTTTTATATGCAATAAAATAACTGCCCAAAGCATGTTGGTATTTACAAAATGTTATGCAAATAAGCGTTTTTATAATTGGAAATGTGCCAAAGATATACCAATTTTGAAATTAGTTGCATAACTAACTATATGCCCAACAACCATTTTAAACGAGGAGAATTATACAGTGTTATAACCGGCATGGCCAGTATTGCCGTGGCCCGGAGGCTGCAAAAAAACTTTAGGCAGGCCGGTTTGGATATTACCATCGAGCAATGGAGCCTGTTGTACCATTTATGGAAGGAAGACTGCCTTAGCCAGCAGGAGCTGTGCAACCGCACCTTTCGCGACAAGCCGAGTGTTACCCGGTTGGTAGACAATTTGGAGCGGCAAAAATTGGTAAAGCGCGCGGCAGCCAAAAACGACCGGCGGGTTAACCTTGTTTGCCTAACCGATGCTGCGCGCAATTTGCAGCAACGCACCATTGACCTTGCCAATAAAACCATGGAAGAAGCACTGGTAAACATAACAAAAGCTGAGATTGACACGGTTAAAAGGGTTTTACAACAGGTG
>Ga0208741_10001271_pt1 | contig 10212 bp, 8 predicted proteins | sample CryBogCBE03Jun09_FD_184576 | JGI IMG/M metagenome (GOLD analysis project Ga0208741, IMG submission 184576) | Freshwater microbial communities from Crystal Bog, Wisconsin, USA - CBE03Jun09 (SPAdes) | ecosystem: Environmental > Aquatic > Freshwater > Lake | place: Crystal Bog, Wisconsin, USA...
GCCAATGGGCCTTTGCGTAAGACGAAAACTACAGACAATGGAAGACGCAACATTTTCAATCGCCGTTGTTGGTGTTTTCACCAACAACGTTTATACCTTTCTTACAAACAACGGTGTAAGACCTTGTTTTTGAAAACGAAAGCGAAGGTGTATAAACCAAATATCGGATAACCATAAAAAACAACTCCACGCTTTACGCATCTGCGCCTTTGCGTGAGACAAAAACTACAAGCAATGGAAGACGTAACATTACAAAACCTTTGGAAACAGTACGACCAGCAATTGCAAGAAAGCAGGCTGCTAAACTTACAGGCATGGGCTTTAAACAAACAAAGTTTTGCCATGCTGCAAACCCAAAAAGCCAAAAGCAAATTAAACAGGCTGGCCACCTTTAAAAAATGGGTTATTGCACTAGGCATCGGGCTGGTGGTGTTATTTTGCTGGCTCATCTTTAACACCATTACCTGGCAGGGTATATTTTTTAATATTTCGTTAGGCATGATAGCCTTGTTTACCCTGGTAGCGGTAATTGCCTACATAAGGCAGGTGTTACTGATACAGCGTATTGACGAAAGCAACAGCATTGTTGATACCCAGCAAAATCTGGCTCTGCTGCAATCATCAACCTTACGCATAACAGGTATATTGTGGCTGCAAATGCCTTTTTACTGCACCATGTCGTTAACCCCCGCCATGTTTGTATATGGGGGCCTAAAAGCCTGGGTTATCAGCATCGTTGTTACAGGCTTATTTACGTTTGCGGCAATTTGGCTGTACAAGAACATCCACTATAAAAACAGGCATAAAAAATGGTTTAAGCTATTGTTCAACAACCTGGAGTGGACCTACGTTACCAAAGCCATTGAATACCTGGATGAGATTGAAAAGTTTAAAAAAGAGTAAAGCCTGAATGCAAACCACAGAGTAAAAAGGGTAATTTCACAGAGTAACACAAAGTAAAACTCCGTGAAACCTAGTGAAAAAACTCCGAGTAACTCTGTGGTTAAAATGGCAGCTTACTATTTTATCTTATACCTTACCCCCGCATAAAACATCCGGCCAAAGGTTGGCCCCCAAACCACCGAGGCATCAAAATGGCTGCCGAACGGGTTTTGGCTATCCACAATCAGCTGCTTCTGGTAATAATTGTTTAAGTCTTCGGCCCCCACATACACATCCCAACTACCAGTGCTTTTGCTCACTTGGGCGTTCATGACCACATACGCCGGAGATGTGGCGGCCCATTGGTACTGCTGGGGGGTGTCGCCGGAAAACGGCAGGCGCTTCTGCCCTACCAACTGAACCGTATAATCAAACTTCCATTTATTGTTTGTTTCATACGCCAAGTTTACAAAAGCCCTTTGTTTGGCCACCAACGGGCGTTGCAATAACTCACCATGGTAAGTTGCTTTAACATCGTACACCCTATATGCCAACCGCACATCCAAGTGCTTTATCAATGCATAATTAACCTCCGCCTGAAAACTATTGGAGTATGATTGGCCTACGAGGTTATAGAAGTTTATTTGCGATGCGCTTTTATCAACATATACCACTACCTGGCTGGTAAAATCTGTGCGAAAAAAGTCAACGCCAATGCTACCCTGCCTGCCGCCAAGGGTAAACTTTTGGTCAATGCTAATACCTTCGTTCCAAGCAACTTCGGGCTGAAGGCCGTAAGCGCCCGTGTTGGCGGGTGCCAAAATGTTCACTGCCCGGCTACTTACGAACCATCCTAGGTTTTCAGCAAAAATATTGGCCGTACGTTGGCCCCTGCCGCCGCTGATGCGTATGGTGGTATTTTTAAACGGTTGGTAACGGGCGTTTAGCCGTGGTGTTACAAAACTGCCGTACAGGCTGTTATTGTCTGCACGCAAACCCGCCACCAAGTTAAATTTGGTAGAAGCGTCCCAGGTATATTCAAAAAAAGCCCCGGGTACAACTTCCCTCCTTTGGTACGGTAGGGTTTTAAAAACCTCGGTATAATTATCGTACAAAAAGCTCACCCCTGCCCTAAACTTGTGGTTGGTATTGCCGATTATGCTTTGGTAAATAAGGTTACCGTAAAAGTTTTGCTGCTTGGCATCATATGCGGCCAGTCCAAAATAATCGTTTTGGGTATGGCTGAAAGTGGCCAGCTGCAAGCCGACACTCTTGTATTTTTTTTGTGGAAAAACATAGCCTATTTTGCCAAATGCCTCATACCGTTCGGTGCTTAGTCCAAGCCCGTAAAGGTTGGTGGTTGGCTTGTCGGCCTTGGTAAAACCAAGCTGGCCGCCAGTTTTGTCGTCCCTCAGCACTTTAACGCCAAACTGCAACATAAACCCGTTGCTGTTGTCGTAACGCCAGCGGTTTAGTATGGTAAATTGGTTGCCGGTGGGCAGGTCGCGAAAACCGTCTTTGTTTACATCCATGTTTTTGTTGGCCAAAAAATCATCATGCAACAACAAGGCCGTACTCCATTTCGCCCCAATTTTCTGGCTCAGGTTAAGGTTTATATCTGTTTTGCCAAAGTCGTTCACATAGGCGTTCAGGTAAAGTTTTTCGCTTTTCTCCGGTTTCTTTTCCTCAATATTTATCTGCCCGGCAATGCTTTCGTAGCCATTGGCTACACTGCCAGTGCCTTTGGTAAGCTGTATGCTCTCAATCCAAGGCCCCGGTATAAAACTAAGCCCATTTGCCGTTGCTATACCCCGTGGGCCGGGCATGTTTTCCACCGTCAGCTGCGTGTAGGTGCCACTTAAGCCGAGCAACTGTATCTGTCTGCTGCCACTTACGGCATCATTATAACTAACATCTACCGAAGGGTTGGTTTCAAAGCTTTCGCTCAGGTTACAACAAGCAGCTTTAAAAAGTTCCTTTTCGCCCCACACCTGCGTGCGCACCGCCGTAAGGGTTGATGCGTAATAGCCTTTGCTGCCAGCCACCACTGTAACATCTTTCAGGCGGTTTCCGCTTGCCAAAATAATGCGCAGGGTGGCTTGGCTGGCTACGGCAACTGTGTCGGCCTGGTAGCCCGCATAACTTATCACCAACCGGCTGCCCGGCGCGTTCTGCTGTATGCTAAACACACCATTGCTGTCTGTAACCACGCCTTTTTGTGTGGTCAGCCAGTAAACGGAGGCAGAGGCCAGCGGCGCAAAGCTGCCCTTGCCGTCAAGCTCCAGCACAACGCCTTTTACAAAGCCTTCGGCAACTGCTTCTGTTGCCATGGCACTGTCTGGTTGTGGCTGTGTTAAGGCCGCATCCATCACGGCCTTTTCATTGGCGCGATACAGGCAGCAAGATGGCAGGCTGTTGTAGGTATCGTCCTTGGCCTTTTTGTGTTGGGTGTCGTGGCCCGTATTGGCAATTTTTTGCTCTATCCTGTCCAACGAAATAACTGCCGGGTTGTATACCAACGACAATACCTTGGAGTCAATGTCCCAGCTGGCCGCAGTTACGCCCCGGCCTTTTACAGCCGTTTCAATCCGTTGTTTACACTGTTCGCAATTGCCGTACACGGTTAGGGTAACGGCAGAGTCTTTACTGGTATGTTTTTGCGCTGTTGCATTGGCCGCTAACACAAGCCACGCAATCAGCATGAATAAGTTTTTCATAATAAACCCCCATCCCCAAAGGGTTTCTAAAAAATTTGAACAAATATGATTTTTTTTACCACAGCGTTACAGCAACCTTGGCGCGTAGTTCCACAGAATTTTCTTTGTGCTACTCTGTAAAAAAACTCCGTGTAACGCTGTGGTTTAAGCATTTATGCTTTTTTCTTTTCCACCATGGCCATGCCGCATTTAGGGCATTTGGCAGGTTTGTGGCTCATTTCGCCAGCATGCATGGGGCACATAAATGTTTTTTCCTTTACCAAGGCCATGCCGCATTTGGGGCACTTGCCTGCTTTTTCCGCGGTAACCTCCGGGTGCATCGGGCAACTATAGGTGTTGGCTTGCACCAATACCAAGTCCATACCACATTTGGGGCATTTGCCCGGCTTGTCTGCTTTTATTTCGGGGTGCATGGTACAGGTGTACACAGGTTTATTGGTAGAATCTGTACCGGTTTTTTCTTGGGCAAATAGTATGTTGGAGCTCATGATGGCTATTACAAGGAATATAATCTTTTTCATAAAAATTAATTATGTGGTGAATGAGATAGAATTATGATTTGAACGATTTCGAAAGAATTAATAAGTTAGTGTGTGCTGTTGGGATGGCGCATGTAGTTGCCTGCAAGCAATATGCTTTTGCGCCACGATGCTTTGAACCTTGGTTAAATGAAAGTAGTGTGGATTAGTTAAACTGAAGATGAATATTGTACAAAAAAACTGTTCCATAAACACGCCATTACAATCACGGTTCTATAAAACCGGTTCTATATCCTGTAATTGCAGTATTGTATGTAAAGCGGTGTTTGTGGCCGTAGCGGCGGGCCATTAACAGGGTTGCTAATCGCACATGCCAAATAATTAGTAGCTATTATATTAGCGGGATTAGGGTAAAAAACATGCAGCAAAATGATTTTGGCGGCTGAAAGTTTTGCCAACCCGGTGCCTTCATGGGTATCGTTAACCTTTAAAACAGCTTGTTTGTGTTTGCAGCAACCATCATCATTCGCGGTGCTTTTGGCGAAGGCCATGGGAGAAACCGTTGTTGACCTAAGCTTGCCACAGCAGTAAAAACCACTTACACGCACACCCGCAACAGCGGCCGTGTAAATAAGCAGTAACAATATGGCGGTAATTCTTTTCACGATTGTTATGCAAAGATAGAAACAGCTTGCAATAGTGGCATTGATTTTAATCATGCACAATTGTTAAAATGCAAGTCATTGCCGGTAATGGTTGGCCTTTATATTTTTGGCGGCCAGTGCTACCGTTTCACCAATCCGTTTTTGGCGGGTTTCGGGCTTTTTGGCATTCAATATCCATTCCAGTATAATCCTTTTGCTGGATGGCGGAAAAGCATCAAAGTTTGCATTGGCAGCTGGGTTGGCCAGTAACGCCTCTGCCAGATCTGGCGGTATCACTGCGTTTTGCACATCTTCGAGTGCCTCCCATGTGCCGGTTTGTTTTGCCAGCGCCACCATGGCCATACCAGCTTGGTCCATCCGGCCCTCGGCTATCATTTTCTCTGCGCGCTGCCTGTTCAGCTTGCTCCAGTTGCTGCCCGGCTTGCGCTGCGCCATAAACAGGTAATAACTTTCGTCGTCCCGCTTGTTCGGCTTGCTGTCTACCCAACCAAAGCAAATGGCCTCTTCCACCGCATCATCGTAGTATACGCTGGGCACGGCACTTTGTTTATGGTAAATGATTAACCAAACGCTTTTCTCGCTGCGGTGGTGCTGGCTAAGCCAATCCCGCCATTCGCCGCGTGTTTTTGGGTGGAATGTTTTTACGCCGTTTTTGGTTTGCAAGGGGCTGTGTTTTTGCTACCCAAAAGTAAAAAACATAGGCTATTGTATGGGCAAAAAAAAGCCCCCTTAAGACTAAGGCGGCCTCTAACGATTGCTTGCCATATGAAAAAGTTCTATATATCTTTTGTTTTGACAGTGCAAAGATAGGGGAATAAGTGTAAAAAGTACACATTAAATCAATGTTAATTTCGTAAGCCCCAATAAGCTGGTTTTAATAGCCTTCAAAAACTAGCTTTAACAACCCAAGTAGGGAACCAACTTACTTACCCGCCTTTTCTTTTGCCGCCACCACCTCGATATCAAACACCAAAATGCTGTTGGGGGGAATTGCCACGGCCCTGCTGCGGATAGAATAAGCTAGGCCAGACGGCAGCACCAACCGTATTTTGCCACCCACCTTGCAAGCAGGCAGGCCATATTGCCAGCCCTTTATCAGCCTGTTTAAGGCAAACACGGCAGGTTCATTTTTTGTGGAGTCTATGCCTTGGCCGTTCAATATCCAACCTTTGTAAAAAACCGAAACCGTGTCTGTAACATGTACATGTTGCCCTGTTCCTTCTTTCAATATTTTGTAATACACCCCATGCAATTTGGTAGTATCTATAAGGCCGTCTTTCACGGCCTTCATAATAACCGCTGCTTCTTTGGTAGCCTGCGCAACGCTGTCAACATGGTGGTACAGGTTTATCTTGGGGGCTTTGCCCGTGGTATCCCTCAAAAAAACATCCCCGTACTTGCTGGCTGAGGGTACAAAGCCGCCGTTCCACAAGTTAAACCGCTTGCCATCGGTGCCGCCGCCAAAATCAAGCCTATCCCCTGCCCGGCCGGTGGCATCGCAACTAAAGCTGGCTTTTGCCAGCTCAAACCATTTATTATTTTCATCCTGCACCCAAGCGTTGCCGTAATAGCCTTCGCGCCATTGCTGGCCGTTGATGCCCACAAAATCTTCCAGAAAAGAGTACAGGTGGTGCAGATTTGCGCCATCCCTCGGTGCCCTAAAACTGGCTATAAACTTCCAAGCTTTTAATTCAGGGGCATAAAAATACCCGCTGTAAGTAGTTGTTTGGGTGGCACTGTCTGGCAGCGCTGTTACATAAAACTTATAAGTGCTGTCAGCCTTCCAGTTATACACCCAATGGCTGTGGCCGCCGGTGCCTTCGTTGCCAAAATCGCTGGCGTACACGCCTTCCCCTGATGCTAACAGCTTAACCTTGTTGGTGTCGGCAACCTTGTTTCTGTCAACCGCTTCGTTTCCAGCGTCCCAAACAGAGAATATTACGCGCCTTTCTTTTTTATCGTTTACCTGTATGCCAAAATACCCCCTGGCAAAACCGCAGGACATATAATAGCTGTAGGGTATGTCGGCCCCTTTGGGTACCGTTAACTCGTTGTAAAAAGCCACCGCCTTAACGCTGTCGGGCAGCGGGTAATTTAAATGGACAGATGCCGCATTGCGCCTTGGCTTGGCATTAAACTGTATGCCGGTGACAGCAGTGCCGCTAAGTTGAATATATTGTATGTCGGCAATGGTTTTACCGGAGGACTTCAACGGCTGCAATACCAACTGGTAGAAACCCGGAGAGGTTATTTTAACCTCCCCGATGGTTATTTGCTGGAAGGCACTTGTTGTTGGTATGTGTACCGTAAAGCGTTTGTTTGCAATCCAGACTTTTATTACGCTCGCCCCGGTTTCATTTTTGGCCATTAAAACAACTTGCAATAGGCCTATGGTATTTACCTTGAAAAAATAATTGAGGTTTTGGTGCGGCCCCGCCCAGTTATGCAGGCCTACAGCCTCGGTAAACATAGTATCTTCATCCACTTCTTCGGGTATTGCATAGCCGGTATAGCCGGGTATGATAACTGTTTGTTGGGCGAAACCGTAATGGTTTAAGGAAATAAGCACAAAAAAAAGAACACGGGTAAGCTTACGCATGGATAGGCATTTAGTACCGCCAAACATACAGAAAGAAGTTGATAGAATTGTTGTACAACTTTCTCCTAAATTGCCGGCAATTTTATTGTTGGCGGAAGTCCTTGAAATTGTCAGTTGTCTTTCATTCAGTCTCTATTCTTGTTAAAAATCTTATATTTGTTTAAATTATTCCAGCCATGAACGCGGCACAGAGCCTCAAAATATATGAAATACTTAACCTGCATTTTAAAAACCCTGATCAGGCCAAGATTGTTGTGGAAAGTATTGAAAAGGTAATCGATGACAAAATAGAATCACAAACTGATAAATTTGAGCAAATAATCCAGAAGGATATTGCAAACCTTCGTACAGAACTAAAGACTGATTACGTAAAACTTGGGGCAGCTTTGGAAACCAAGATCGCCGAATCTAAAACCGATATGGTAAAATGGGTAATGGCGTTTTTTGTTACCTTGGCATTAATGATAATCGGTTTGTACTTCAAAAAATAATAACAGAGCCATTTTCACCATTATTAATCTCTACCATTTAGCCCTTGCGCTCGGGCTTTCATCCAAGCCGGCAAACTGGCCCGCCAAGTATTTGTAATGCGCCGTAATGGCTATCATGCCTGCATTGTCAGTGCAGTATTCAAAGGCGGGTATAAAGGTTTTCCAACCATGTTTCTCCCCAGCCTCCTTTAGTGCTTTGCGCAGGCCGCTGTTGGCACTAACACCGCCGGCAATACACACACTGGTTACAGCGGTTTGCTGCACCGCTTTTTTCAATTTCTTCAATAGTATTGTAATAATGCTGTGCTGTACCGAAGCGCACAGGTCGTGTAGGTTTTTTTGTATAAATACCTCGTCTGCTTTTGTTTCTTTTTGCAAAAAATACAGCACCGAAGTTTTAAGCCCGCTGAAAGAGAAATCAAGCCCCGGTATTTGGGGTTCGGCAAACTTAAAAGCCAACGGGTTGCCCAACGCGGCGTTCTTGTCAATCAGTGGCCCACCCGGGTAGGGCAGCCCCAATAATTTCGCACTCTTGTCAAAAGCCTCGCCCGCGGCATCGTCTATTGTCTCCCCTATCACCTCCAAATCCAATGGCGATTTTGCCAGCACAATCTGTGTATGGCCGCCGCTCACTGTTAGGCATAAAAAGGGAAACTGCGGCCTATCATCACTAATTAAATTGGCCAATACATGCGCTTGCATGTGGTGTACGGCAATAAGCGGTTTATCCAGTGCCAACGCCAGCGACTTGGCAAACTGTGCACCCACCAACAAGCAGCCGATAAGGCCCGGTGCCTGCGTAAAAGCAATGGCGTCCATGCTTGACAAATCCATACCAGCCTTCGCCAACGCGGCATCCACCACGGGCACGATATTCTGCATATGGGCACGGCTGGCCAACTCTGGTACCACACCGCCATATTGTTCATGTACTTTTTGCCCTGCTATTATGTTGGAAAGTATTTTGCCGCCCACGCAAACGGCAGCTGACGTTTCATCACAAGAAGATTCGATGGCCAGGATGGAAACCCTTTCCGCCCCCTGGAGCGGGGACTTAGAAACCACGTTTGTATTTACAGCCGTACCATAATTCATTTCTCCGCCCATTGAGCAAAAATACCAATATTTGACTTTTGACGAGAGGAAGATTAGGTCGACTTTGACAACTTCAATATTCCTCTTAAGAAAACCCACATTTTATGGAATATTATTTGAGCCAATAGCGGTTTAGTGTCTTTGCGCGAAAAATAACTCCCCCTTTGGCGGCGCCAAAGATGTCAAATCGCGCAAAGACACCAAGCCGCTAAGAAAAAAAGTACTATGATAAAATACTTGTCAACGTAGAAGTAGAAATGAATAAGTTGAGTGAAGGTTAGCTATTTTGTTTGGCTATTGAATTGGCTGAATTGTTCAAAAACGTCTATTAGCCCCCCTTAAGAGATGGGGCTATACCCCTCTACTTACTCCTTATCGCTTCCACGGGGTTCATGCGTGCGGCGATAAAGGCAGGGATGATACCAGACAATACACCAAGCACCACGCAAATAACCAAGGCTACGGCGATAATACTGGGGGCAATAGAGATTGCAAACGGTAATACAAAACTGAGTAGGGTAGCCAAAATCCACACAAAAGCCAGCCCGACAAAGCCGCCAATGACACATAGAAAAGCACTTTCCAACAAAAACTCGGTAAGAATGGTCCGCTTTTTAGCACCAATGGCTTTTTTAAGGCCGATTTGACTCGTTCGCTCCCGCACCGTAACAAACATTATATTGGCCACGCCAAAAGCACCCACTACCAAACTCAGCAACGCTATAACCGCACCACCTATATTAAGGGTTGCAAAAATACCGCTGGTGTTTTCGCTCAGGGCGTTTATATCGTTAAGGGCAAAATTATCATCTTGTGCGGGGCTAAGCTTACGCACTTGTCGCATGATGCCTTCCAACTCGTCTACTAACGCCGTGCTGGCAACCTTATCTTTGGCCTTCACTAAGATAGCGGGGTTGAAATTACTGCTGTTTACATCGTACATGCTGGCAAAATAGCGGTAACTTACAATAATGCAGTGGTCATAGTCAAACGGACTACCTACAAAACTTTGCCCTTGCTTGGCGATAACACCAACAATAGACGCATGGTGCCCATCGAAAGATACCACCTTGCCCACAGCCCTCGCAGGGTTGCCAAACAACTGCATAGCATTTTCGTACCCTATTACTACCACAGGATTGCCACGCGTAAACTCATTGTCGGTTAAATAGCGGCCGGCGAGGATGTCAACAGTCTGTATTTTGTTAAAATCTTCGGAGATGGCATTTACAGATATGTTGTTCATCTGAAAATTACCAAACAGCAAATTCGCTGTTGTAGAAT
>Ga0208741_10001272_pt1 | contig 10210 bp, 8 predicted proteins | sample CryBogCBE03Jun09_FD_184576 | JGI IMG/M metagenome (GOLD analysis project Ga0208741, IMG submission 184576) | Freshwater microbial communities from Crystal Bog, Wisconsin, USA - CBE03Jun09 (SPAdes) | ecosystem: Environmental > Aquatic > Freshwater > Lake | place: Crystal Bog, Wisconsin, USA...
GCAATAGCGTGAGCGTATGTGTCAGCAAGTGTAATTTGACTGTTAGCAACGCTTACTGTAGCAACATAATAAACTGTTGAACCTGTAATACCACCAACTGTACTTGCGGCTGTAAATTGCATACCAGGAACAATTTCATCAACTGAACTTAATGTAACTAAGTTTGATGTAACTGTTGTTGCTGTAATTGTATAACTTGTTAATGAAGTGTTTACATAACCATCACCAGCTTGTGTAATAGTCGAACTTACTAGACCAAATGTTGCTGGAGTAATTTGTAGACCAGAACCTGAACTGTCAGAAGTCGATGGTGTAGTTGCTACAGCGTATGCTGTTACTGCACCTTTGGCAATTGAACCACCTGATACTACTGTTACTGCTGTAACTGTACCGTATGTAGTACCAAATGTAAATGTAGCACCAGTTGTTGTACCGTTGCTAATTGTCAATGGGCTTGTTGCATTAACAGCATTAGAGTAAGTTGCATACAATGTTGCGGCTGTTGCTGTTGTTGGTGTACCAACATAGTATGTTTGACCTGCGGCAATTGTTACACCACCAATAGTCATAGTACCTGTAATACTTGCACCGCTGATTACAACGCTGGTACCAGAAATCATTGCTGTACCAGTTGTGTTGAAACTAATTGTAGTAGCACTTGCATAAGCAACTGAAGCTAATGCGGCACTGGTAACTGTAGCTGTATAAGTCGAAGTAGCTGAACTAGAACCAATGCTTAAAGCACCAGCGGCAACTGGGTAAGCACGAGTTTGTGTACCGCTAATTGTAGCAGTTAATGTTTTAAAATTTGGTGTACCTGTTGCACTAACTGCACCTTCGCCACTTAATGATGGTGCTGGAAATGTTAATGTTAATGCGTCAGCGTTTGTAGCATTATAAGAACCTGCTGTTCCTACTGAAATACCGTTTACTGATTGACCGCCAAGGCCTGCATCGCCTGCTGTGTTTGCGGCACCAAAATTGCCGTCTGTACCTATGTTTCTATGACCAAAGTACTTTGATGATAAAGGACGTCCCATTTTAATTTCTCCTTCAAGAATAACGGCGTTCTAGGCCGTACGCGGTTGGATTTCCGCATAAAACTTACCCCATGTAAGTTTATACTATGTATTTATGCGTAGGTGATTCTTACGCCTAATTGATACAAATAAGCTAAATCCCTATGCGGAAACGCTGGATTGCTCTTAAAACTAACAACTACACCAAATGTAGGATCTGCTAAATTTGCACTTGTTAAACTTGTAGTTCCCCATAAATCATTAGATCCTCCATAGGTAAAATTATTACCCGGAGGAGTTAATATTACTCCGTAATCATCACCTGTGTAAATGTCTGCGGGCACAGGATTTATAGTACTGGCATAATTATTACCAATTAATTCACCACCTAAGGTTAACTGTATTAATAAATCTTCTATACGAGCATAGCGTTCCATTACAAGATTAAATTCTATACCATGTATTGTTTGATTGTTATTGGGGATTTTTAGATTTGTACACCACAACTGGCTGGTATTTGATAAAAATCTTTCCATCCATATACCACTGATAGTATACAATGGCTGATGCGTCACTGCATAATTATTTTCTGATATCGCTCCATTGTAATTCCAATCAATACTGTATTGATTAGTAGTTGTATTCAAAATAGATACATTAGAAAAACTAGTTGGACGAAAATACTTTGTGGTGGTCATATTATATTTACCCAAACAAAAAGGACTCCAAAGAGTCCTTTTCATTGTCTTTAAGACTAAGATTAAATTACTGGAACTTAACGTTAGCTGAAGTAATAGCAACACGACCTAGATAGTCAGCGGCATTACCTAAAGAACTTGCTGTGTTTGACAACTCAACATAACCATAACGTGTCATGAATGAAACGACTGGTTCGAATGTTGATGGATCTAAAACAACACCACTGCTCATCAATGGAATGTATGGGCAATAGAAAGCAGGAGCATCAGACTCTGAAGCACCTTTGTAACCGATAAGAATATCAGTTGTGTCAACAGCATAGCTGTTTACATATACTTTCATAGCATTGTTTAATGTACCAACAAACTTAGTGTTTGTAGGTGCTTCAAATGTACCTTCTGTTGTACGAGCAAAAGCTGAAGTAGTAGCAGATTGTAGAATTGTCAATGCAAATGGTGATACAACAGCGTAGTTACCAGCACCACGACGTGTACGTTGAGCGATCAAGTTACTTACGCGGTTGATCATAACTGCTAAGGCAGCATGCTCGTCACCAACGAATGTAGCTGTACCACTTACAGACGCTTGGTCGTATGTGTAGCTAGCAGTACCAGCCAATGTGATCAATGATGCAATGATCTCTTGGTCGATTTCAGCTGTAATTTCTTGTGCAAGAGCAGCCATAATTTCTGCTTCAACGTCAATACCTTGTTGAGCTTGAGCGTCTTGAGCAGCCTCAAATGTCCAGCGAGCTGATAACTTACGTGTCTTAGCTTCAACTGTTTGTTTCAAGATCTGGATGCTTAAACGGTTACCAGCTTGACCTTCTAAAGTAGCTGTTGAGCTAGCTTTTGAAGTTGCGTCAGTTTGGTTACCAGAATAAGAAGCCGCAATCTTGAATGGGCTTAATGCCTCTTCACCTGCTACGACTCCAGCGCCTGATGATGTGTCAGCATAACGCACACGTAGAGTGTGAATTTGACCAACTGGACCAGTCATTGGTTGTACGCCTAACAACTCGTTAGCAATAACGGTTGGCATAACACGACGAATTACCGGTAGAATTACGCGGTTTAATGTTGCAACGTTGCCGGCAGAAGTGGCACCAGCTGTTGGGCTTTCTAGCAAATACTTACGAGTATTCTCTAGTGTTACACCCATTACTGATTTTTTTGTGCCTTGTAAGCCTTCTAATAGGGCTTCCTTAGTTTCTGCCCAACGTCCGTTTAATAGTTCTGACATTTAAATTTTCTCCTTAAAATTTTAGTCCAGCAAGTTTACGAATATCAACGATGTTGTTATCGGACTCACTGCTATGTTTGGTGTTGGAAATCTTATTTCCGGTTACTTCTTTAGCCTCTACTAGTGCCTGTTTCTTCTGCGGTGCATTGCCTGCTATTACGGCAGGCAAATACTTTTCAAAACTTTCGTTTAGACGTGCAGTCTTTACGCCTTCCATTAGCTCTCCCATGATTGCTTTTTGTTCCTTGTTTAAAGGAGCAAGTAACTCATTCATGATTGCTTTACGTTCTTGAGCTTCTTTCAAAGCCTGGATTTCTGCTTGTTTACTTTCTATTAACTTCTCAGCTTTAACAACGGCTTGTGCGGCCTCTTGCATAGCTAAGTCCTTCATGTCTATGACCTTGAGTAGTTTAGCAGTTTCCGATTTTTCATTTAGGTAGCTTGAAGAATATTCAGCGGCAAAAGCCTCGAATAACTTGCGGCCAAAATCTGCACGACGTGCGGCTTCGATGTCTTCTCTTAATGCTGTAAGTTCAGAAGTTAAATTCTTAGTTACAACACCTTCGACCATTTGAGCGGCGCGGGTTACAAATTGTTGTTTTACCTTAGTGATTTGTTGACGACCTTCACGAACTAAACGTACTTTAGTTTCTGCGAGGTCACGTTTGTCTTTGTAAAACTCTGCGATTTCTTGAGCAAGAGCTTCAACTACGAATTGTTCTAGTTTACCAAATTTACTTGCCATTACAACTTGATCTTCATGCAATTCACGAACTTCAGAAGCTAGTTGACGTGTAACGAATTCCTTCATTACTTCAGCTGCCTTCTTCTTTTCTTTAGCTAGCTTAACTTTCATTTCAGCTAATTGCTTACGATCATCTGCAAATTCGACAATCTCAGTAGATAGTTGCTCAGAGATCATACGATCTACTGCATCTATCATTGTGTTCTTGTCGTGTTCGTATTTTTGTGCAAACTCTTCACGTAATTGTTGAGTTAGTACTTCGCGACTCTCGCTAATGCGAGCTTCGAAAGCTGCCTCAATTGACTCTTTGATCTCCTCAGAAATCATATTGTTTTCAAATAAACCTTTTAGTGCATCCAACATATGATTCTCCTTATTATTGGAGTTTGCTTATTATATTCAATAAGCTCTCTTTGAGATATTTCTGTGCCTTGGGATCATCTTTCACCTCTTGCGCTATGCGTAAGGCATTAAACCCACCACGACTATTCATCAGGTGTTCATAAATTGGTGTAGGATATGCTCCAGGAGCACTAGGTTGAGCTACCATATCTACTGTGATAATCTCAAAATCTGATACTTCACCGGATCCGTCTTCTTTGACGTTTCCGGATCCGCGACTTGAAACACCCAACTTGACTCCGCTTTCCAACATTGTCTTGATTAGTTGTCCCATAGGGGTTGGTAAAATTTTCAGTTTACCGTAACCATTTGGACCGTCCATCCACATATTAACTATCATGTGGGACACACGGTCCAGGTTAATTTTTAGATCATCTGGATGATCTACTTCTCCGAGAACTGAATAACCGTTTTGAATCTGATCGTTTAAGGTCTTGACAGCCTTGCCAATCTCGTTTACAGGATATACACGCTGGTTAGCGTTTTTTATACCGCCCTGGATGCAAATCCCGGACATGTATAAATTTTTTCCTTCTTTGTCATCAGACTCAACGATCATTTTTGCTTCGTTGAAACTGAGATTCTCTCGGAGGTATAACATAGTCTAGTATGTTCTCTTATTTCTTAATTGGGCGAAGCGTACTTTGCTTGTTCTGCTCGCCACGTTGTCCGCCTACTTCACCAGTATGCGCACCTACCATTTCACCTGGTTTAGCACCTTTCTTCTCTGCGCCATGACCTTTGCCATCGTTTTTGTAAGCTGGAGCTTTCTTATTTCCAGGAACATTAACATTACCAGCGTTCATCATTTGTGTACTTGGCTTTAGCAATCCACCTTGTGTACCGCCACCATTTTTAGTACCGGCATCACCGTGTACTTCAACATAGTTCTGAGCAATGTTACTTGCTGTACCGCCCATATTGTTTACCATGTCACCACGAATTGTACTTTTTGGATATTCTTCTCCAGCATTTTCATAGCTTCCTGATCCAACAGTCTTGCTTGAAACACCTTTACGCTCTGCACCGTGTCCGTCTTTAACTGGAATTACGTATTCCATTAATTCTGTTTCTAAATCGCCGCCCATTTCATCGCCACCAAATGATGGATCATCGATACCATCGTGATGTTCTGGCTCATGCTCTTCGTCGGCCATTAATTGTTCAAATTCTGCTTTTAGGTCTTCTAATGCATCTTCTAGATCCATTACGCGATCTTCAATATCGCCACCTTCTTCACCGTCGTCATCGCCGAAGCTCATGTCATCTTCTGCATCATCTTCTGCATCATCATCTTCTGCATCATCATCTTCTGCATCATCATCTTCTGCATCATCATCTTCTGCATCATCATCTGAGCCATATGGGTTACCTTGGTCTTTGGCTTTAGGCTTAGACTCTTCCTCTTCCTCTTCCTCCATTGGTGTCTCTTCACCACCAAAGTCGTCTTCTAAAAGACTTTCGTAGATTTCACGGCTTTTGCCTACTACGATATTATGAAATATTTCTTTTGCTGCCTGTTGATCATCATTGATCAAAGCTTCTAGCATGGCTTCAAATTGAGCGCGGTCAGTCATGTTTATTTCTCCTGTGATTTGTAATTGTGATACAAGGCTGTATTATATTTACACTTTTGTTAAAAAAGTGTATGGATATAGACGAAAAACAGTCAGTTTTGACAATTTTTCTTTATTATGCCGGTGGAGCCGGTGGAGTTGCGTACATTGAATGTATAAATTCTAGTTCGTTCTCTTGTTCTAGTATATGTGCTTCACTACTTTTACGTAGTTCATTAAGTTGTTTTAAAGTTAATCTGGTTTTACGTGTGTCAGTTCTGTGCATAACTGTATCGTCACGTTTAGGCTCGTAGCGTAAATCATTAGCCACATGTCTTGTATCAGGATCAATGTAAAACAATTCTCTTAAAATCATATTGTATTTATGCTGGTGGTGCTGTTGGAGCAGGTGTGCCTGCTGTTTGTCCAGCGGCTGTAGCTTGACTTTCTGCTCCTGGTTCTTCTTGCATATCATCTGGAGGAGTCATATCACCTGCGGCGCCTAAATCTCCTTCAATGCCGGCGGCAGATAAGCCTGCACTACGCATTTCTCCAGCGGCATCAGTCATTGTAGGTTCGCCTTTTCCAGCTTCCTCGCCCCATAAACGTTCGTTTTCTGCTACTTCTTCGTCTGTTAAACCTAAGAAACGCTTTAATGCAAAACGTTTTGACATAAATGGTACTGCTTGAATGGTATTAAATGTATTAATACGTTCTGCATCAATGCTTGCTTGACGTGAACTGGCAAAGTTCATCGGAGGATTAAACTTTAATTCAAATAAATTAGCATCTAAATTAAGTCCTTTGGCATGCATATACATCTTAAACTCTTCATCAAACACAGATGTAATAAGACTTTGTAGTCTTTCACAGTATTTGTTAAAGCGTAACTCTTGAATGTATGCTGTTCCTACTCGTCCATCATTAAAACTTGCTTGGCTATCGTCTGCACCAGTAGGCAAATAGCTACTTGGAATACGCAAACCACGGAATAACTTGTTAGTAAAGTACTTTAAGTCATCAATTTCACCTAAGTTAGTCCCGCCGGGCAATGTTTCTACTTTAGATCCACGTCCTTCTGCTGTTGTTGGAAAGAAATAGTCTTCATTAATGCTTAAAGGATTATAAGCAGAGTCGATAACATTTTGTCCGCCACCTGATTGACTAGGAATTCTACGTTGATGTATCTCATTCTTAACACGTTCTACGAATGCCATAGCTAAATGGCTAGGCATATTACCTACGTCGATATGAAATACACGTCTTTCAGGAGCACGTTGTATACGATAAATTAAAATTGCGTCTTCTAATAGCTCTTTTTGTTTGTAAACTTTAAAAATATTTTCTAATAGGCTATTACCAAATGGATAATTGTTATCTAATCCTTCACTTAGACTTAAATGCACAATATGTTTTGCATCTAAAGCACTTTCATGTTGATTGAGACCAAATCTACTGCCGTTTCCACTAGTAGGACTATTACCTACAGTACCTTTACTACTACCTGGACTGCCCATCATACCGCCATAACTATTACCGCCAGCGGCATTATTACGTGGATTAATATTAGGAGTTATTTGTGTTACAACTAAATTTTCAAAATTAGGTGCTAGATCTTTAACAACATACTGCTCGGGTTTCTTTCCTTCGCTTTCATTTACAATAACTTTGATAATTTGACTAGGATCTATATAAGTCCATTTTTGATTTTCAGGATCTCTGACAAAAAAAGCATCGCCATATTTGAATACATTCCGTACAATACGAAAAATTCTTGTTTCAAATTTTTGTAGTTTAGTCCATTGTTGCATATATTCTGCAAGAATTTTAACTTCACTGTTAGTAGCTTTGTTTCTCCAGCTGACAGTAAATGGACTTTTGCCATCTTTTAATTTTTGTGTACAAAATTCTGCAAGAATATCTAATGCGGCATTAACTTCTGGATCACTATCCATTACTTCATACTGGCTATAACGTTCAATGCGGTTAGGACTACCTGTGTAAACGTCCGGCAAATAATTACTATAGTTAGTTTGGCTTGGGCCAAGGCTAGTACTGCCATTAAAAGGGCTTAGTGAGCCTGATGTGTTTGACGCTACAGGTGTAAAATACTTTTTCCAACTCATTTATGGTTGTCCTTAGGCAAATTTGTTGCCGCTTAGGCTTTTAGTAGCTTTGATTTGCATTGCGTTCAAATCAACAGTTTTTGAACTGTTAGCAACTAATTGCATTATACCAGTATTTAACCTTACAAGTTGTTCATTGACATCTTTTAGAGTTGTAGAATCTGTGATTATATTAGAAGATTGTGATTGTTGATTAGTAATTGCTGGAGCAGATATTTTTGGTTCTTCAGTTGGTAGCTTTAAAGAACTGTTTATCATTGAACTAGGATTATAAGTTGTCTGCGGTGTGTTGATTGAGCTTATCTTAGTTTTAATTCCATCAAACATACTGGCAAATTCTTTATAACCTGCTTCTACTCCAGAATTCTTTGCTCCCTTTGCTAAATTATCTAATTGTTGACGATTAATAACACCTTCTTCATTATGCAATAGCGCTGGAGTGCCGTTTGGACTAAATTGTTCAAGCAATGATCCAACTGATCCTAAACTAGTATTTGCTCTGCTAACAGGTTTATCGGATCCGCCCAGCCAACTTGGCATATTTGTAGACCACCAACTCGGCGATGATGGCATTTGTGTACTTGGATTAGACATTGACGGAGTAGATACTGTAGGTTTAGCTACTTGGGGAGTTGTTTGCGTACTAGGATTTGGTGCTGTAGGTGCTGTTACCGCAGGTGCTGCCGGAGTACTAGACGGCATTTGCGTACTAGGATTAGGTGCTACTACTGGTGCTGTTACTGCGGGAGTAACTGTATTTCCAGACGGCATTTGCGTACTAGGATTAGGAGTTGCAGGTGTTATTTTAGGTTGTGCGGCTTTACGTTCTGCTTCTCCTTCTTCCTTAGTAGGCATTTTATTTGGAGATGGTATTGGTTTGCCATCTGTTGTGGTAGTAGGAACAGGTGGAGTTGTTTTAGGAGTAGGAGTGCCAGTAATTGCTCTAATAAATCCATCGATATACTTAGTGGCTTTATCTGCGGCTTGACCTGATCCAAAGACTGCTGTACTATAACTGTCAATTGCTTTAGCTACTTGGGTGCCAGCGCCTTTTGCAAACGCATCGTCAAATCCTTTTGCTAGTGCTTCGGCAGATTTGGCGCCTCGATCTTGATTTTCGTTAGCGGCAATTTGTACTGCTTCTTTAGGATTTCGTGCGCTTCTTTCAAATCGTGCATCTCTTCTTACTTGATCAAGAGCTTGTTGTGGGGTAAGTGTACCATTGCTATTGCGTAAAACTTGTGCTACACGCTGACTAATTCTATCTTCATCTTGCGCTTTTGTAAAAGTATCTGCAAGTGGACCGCCTAAGGCAATTTGTCTTCTAAACTGAGGATCATTTTGTCTATATACGGCAGCATCGGCTAAGGCCTTATTCATCATAGCACGGCCAACTTCTCTAGAAGTTGCGTCCTTACTTGCACTTAGTTGTGCGGCACGCTCAAATTCTCTAGCGGCCTTAGGGCCCATTGACATTAGATAATTTTGTTGCTCTTCAGTTTTTCTCCCGCCTATTGCAATAGTTGCGGCTAAGTCTTCTGCACTTTTACCAAACACAGATACTTGTGCTTGAGTTCTAATAAAGTTTTTTCTTTGATCTTCATTCATGCCTTGCAAGGCAGCTGAATATTTTCCTTCTTTTAATCTACTTTCTATTTCTGCTTCTATTTCTCCACGATTTCGTCCGGTGGCATTTGCAGATAATTGTAATTCTTTTGCTAGTTCGGCGTTAGCTTCTCCTAATTTTTTTCTATTAGCTTGTCCTTCTGTAGTATCATCTAGCCTTTCCTTAGTATACATAGATCCTAAGGCTTGTAATTTCATGTATTCAGAATCTAATGTAATACCGTAAGCCTGTAATTGCTTGCCTAATTGACTATCTCTAGTCTCAGCGGTCATTTGCGTAAGTGTCTTACCAGATTCGTTAGCATTTTTACCAAGGCCTTGCAAAGCTACACTTTGCTTGTTCATCATATCTATGTACTGATCTGTAGTCATTCGACTACGAGCCATTTGATATACTAATCCAGTTTGATCCCCTCCGCCTAAACCAGATGCGCCAGCTTTATTAGTTTTTACACGCTGATCTTCTATTACACCTAATGCATCTTTAACTGTATTTCCAAGACCAAATGTTATACTATTTGTAGTAGCCGCAAATTCGCCTAAGGCTACCGCCGCAGGTTTAGCATTATCACCTAACATTTTAGTGCCAGCCGCGGCATTAGTAGCGGCTTGACCAAGTCCTGTTAGTTTATCAATAAAATTAGTAAATGGTTTATCATCGACAGTAGTTTTTGGCTTGGCGGCTGTATCCGGAGCTTTACTATTGCCCGGGCGATCTTCTGGTATGTCGTTACCGTTTGCGTCTTTTGCCATAAAAAAATTCCTGGAAATATGCGTATATAAATACTAGATATT
>Ga0208741_10001274_pt1 | contig 10204 bp, 7 predicted proteins | sample CryBogCBE03Jun09_FD_184576 | JGI IMG/M metagenome (GOLD analysis project Ga0208741, IMG submission 184576) | Freshwater microbial communities from Crystal Bog, Wisconsin, USA - CBE03Jun09 (SPAdes) | ecosystem: Environmental > Aquatic > Freshwater > Lake | place: Crystal Bog, Wisconsin, USA...
CCCGTTGAGGCGTCGAACTCAATGCCGACGAAGCACTTGTCCACGCCACAACCGGCGAGGAACTTGGTCTGCTCGGTGTAGCGGGTGGTCCCGCTGACGATCAGGTTGCGGATGCGCCAGCCACGTCCACCTGCGTTGCCTGAGGTCGGATAGGTGGTGTCGGGCACCTGGTCGAAGTTGGCGACGTAGGCCCGATAGATCCCACCGATGCCCGGCCCGTGGTCGATGCCGATGTCGCCGGTGCCGGTGAGGTTGCCGTTGATGGCGAAGTCGAGCACCGGAGCGATCTTGGGCGTCGAGATGTTGACCGGCCCGGAGTACCAGTAGGCCGTGTCGGTCATTGAGGTCGTGACGCACGCGCCGGGGGTGCCGGAGACGTTGATCGGGTAGAACGTCGTCTGCTGCAAGCCGCCGCCGAGGATCTGGATGGCACTCTGCGCCAGCGTGGTACGAGACAAGATGCCCGTGTTGAACAGGTAGCCGCCTGCCGGGAAGTAGACGGGCTTGGCTTGTCCGCTGTTGGCGAGGGTGGTGGCCGTAGACCACAAGCTCGTTAGCGCCGTTGAGTTGTCGGTGCCGAAGATGTAGACGCCTTGGAAGTCAACGGTGGCTGGCGTGGCGGTGATCGTGACCTGCGTAGAAGAAATGTAAGTAGCAATCGTGGTGCGGAACCAGACGCCAGAACCATCCTCTACCCAAAAAGATTTGCCGACCGAAGCGGAAGTGAACGGTCCCGTTGAATCGGTCCAAGTGCTGCTTGACAAAGAACCGCCAGCACCAAGGTAGGCATCATTGACGACGCCGTAATCAAGGACGTTGAGGACGGACGACGAGGTGATTGCCGAAGATCCAAGACCGAGGTTTGTCCTAGCGGTTGGAGTGCTGGCAAGATCAGAAAGGTTGTTTGCTTTCTGTGCCGATGTGCTGAGAACCGCAGCAGCAGCACCGGCAGCATCAAAAGCAGTAGACGCTTGCGTTGCAGCAGTACCAAGACCAAGGTTGGTTCGAGCCGTAGCAGTTGATGCTACATCGCTGAGGTTGCTTGCCTTCTGCAAGGAAGCAGCTTGAACGGTTGAAGCGGCACCAGAAACGTCAGCTCCAACGTCGGTGTAAGTAAGGACAACCGCACCCGTCTTTGAGTTGACGGAGGAAACCGCCCCGCCCTGCGCCAAAATGTCCGTTACGTCAGCAACACCAAATCCATGCGTCCACTGGCTACCGACCACCCACTGTCCAGCAGTGGTTCCATCACCTGCACGAGTAATCGTGGCAAAAGTAGAACCAGCCGTGTGAGCGGTGACGTAGACGTTCTCCGAGCTGGTGATGTTGCCATTGGGGTCTACCCCATACAGGCATATCAGGGCAACATTGGGAGACGCAACCGTACCAAGTCGTGCAAGACCAGGAGACGAGATAGTGGTGGTACCAGTATCAAGGGCCGCGTCCAACGCACCCTTGACGGCATCAAACCGCAGACGGGCCATGTGGTCTCCTAGTAGGAATCAGTGTCGTTGGTCTGCTCGGTCCCGCCTTCGCCCTCAAGCTTGGGGTCGGGGATACCGAAGAAGTCACCACGGATGTCCCGTGGCTTGAAGTTGATTGAGAAGGACGCACCGCAAGAGGGGCAGCCATCGCCGCACGCCTTACCGCAAGTGTCCACCTGAGACTCGCGCATCAGACCTCACGCACCTTGAACGGGAAGCCGTGAACCTCGTTGGGGGTCTTGACCCCGTTGGCCCAGGAGCCGTGCGAGTCGGCAGAGATGTCCTGAATGCGGAGATGTCCTGAATGACCACCGGCTCCTTGAGCTGCCAGTTGTCGTCTGCCGGACGCATCTTCCCACCCATCGCACGGACGTTGGGGAAGGTGTAGTCCTTGTTCATGTGGCCGGAGAGATCCTCAGCCGTGGCAATCTTGGTGTCCTCGACGCGCTGTGGGGTCATCGGTTGGGCTTGCCCTTCATAATGACCTTAGCGCCCATGAGCGGGTCGCCAAGGTGCGAGCGGGTGGGGTTCGGGTTGAAGTTCGGAAGCATGGTGATCTTCGTGAACTTGCCATCGTCCTTCATGTCCGTGCGACCGTCAGCAGCCATTGCGCTGTCCATGTCGTGCGTCATGCCGTACTTAGCGTTGTTTGCCGCAGCACGGTCGGGACGGTAGCCGGCAAGGGGAGTACCGGGCAGCCCAGCAAACTCAGGTCCACGCTTCTCGCCATTGCCGGTTGGTGAGCTGACGCCCATTTAGTTCTCCTTCGGGGGGTCGTAGGAGGAGGGGGGGACTGACTTGTGGCCCTTAGCGTGCGTGTGGAGTCCGCATGAAAGGCACTGGTAGTGATCCGTGCCTGCCATGATGTCGAACGAACCACAGTGCGCACACTGTTGAACCACGTCAGTCCCCCCCTTCTAACTACTGGTCGATTGCCGGGTCGCTGTAGGTCAGGGACGAACCGGACTCGATGCGCTGCACCGACGCCTGACGGTAGATGGCGTAGCCACCCAGCCAGTACCAGCCCCACGGCACGAAGCGGCGGAGGTAGTCGGTGATCGGACCGGGGACCACATGCGGGGTCTCGGTGTTCCCATCGACCATGCTCCACGCCTTCGCGAGCGACTGACGCCCGACGCAGAGGGTGGCGTAGACGTTCGCACCCACGGTTCCGGTGGACGAACCGCCACCCTGGAACACTGGCGAGCGAGGGGTCTCGATGAAGCGGAAGCCCTCGAAGGCACCCAGCTCACCGGCCCAAATCTCACCAGGCTGCGAGTAGGTGTGCGGGTCACGCCACGCAGCCGAGCCGGTCTCCGACGTGAAGTCGTAGGCCACGTTCGGGTGGATGTAGGCGGTGTAGAACCCGTTGAAGTTCGGGACGTTCTGCGAGCGCAGACGAGCCTTCGCAGCACGGACATCGGCAGCCTTGAGAGCGTCGGTGCTGGCGATGCTGGTACGGGCGGTCTTGCCGTTCGTGTAGGCCACGTTCGTTCCGGCCTTGAGCACGTCACGGGCAACCTCGTCAATCGAGACACCAGCGTTGTAGCCGATGACGTTGGCGACGATTGGGTCCACCTCGACGTAGCTCTCACCACGCAGGGCAGCGGTGGTCAGCACGGCGTTACCGTACTCAGCGAGCGTCACGGTGACGGTGCTCTCGGAGATGGCCGAGGGGGTGACATCCGTGCTCTCGGTCAGCGGGGACGAAGCAATGCTCAGGTCCGAGATGATCGGGAACACAACGGACGAACCGGGCATCGACTGGTTCGTGGGCTTGATGTCAGCCACGTTGTCGAAGTACAGCTCAGGACGGAGGGCGAATCGAGCCATCCGGTCGTACGCCTGCTGCGCAAGACCAATGGAAGTCGTAGTCGCACCCGTGGTAGTCATGGGTGGCGTGTAAGCCATTGGGGGACTCTCCTATGAGTCTAGGATTCCCCGGTTAGTTGCTTGTCGGGAAAACGCCACTCTCGGCGCCTGTGGAGCGAATGATCTCCATGATCTCGTCTGCACTACCGGCACCCTCCATCGCTGCAAGAAACTCCTGCATGGGGCTGGGGCCAGAGTTGCTGGTTCCCGTTGCACCTGCGATGCTGCGGTGACGCTCAAGCTCCTCACGAACCGGGTCAATGCGCTCCTGGTCGCTGGCATTGCTTCCGAAGATTCCGTACTCCTCGGCGGTCTTGCGGATCGCCTCGGGGTCGGTGTCCCCATCGTATGCCTTGCGAAGAAGTGCTCCAACGCCAGTCTCAGGAATCCCTGCCTTGGTGAAAGCCAACTCACGCTTGAGCTGCATCACCTCGTGCTTGGCATCCTCGGCCTCTCGTGCTCGCTCCTTCGACTTGCGAAGTTCGGCCCGAATGTTGGGGTCAAGGCTACCGGAATCCTGATCGTCGTAGAACTCGTCAGACTCACTCATGTTGATCTCTCCATCCCTTACGCATACTCACCGGAGGAAGTGAATACGGATAGTTGGGTAAGTTGGCATCTACACAATGGGGTTGCCGAGTCCCATCGGGCAGCGGCCTTAGCTCACGGACCAGTCCGGCCAAAGCTCCACTAGACGTAAGTGTATCAGAAAACGCTACGGCGTGTGTCTACTTGCCGGTGCCTTCGCTGCTGGCAGAACCGATGCCGAGTCCACCCGAGGCGTTCTGTGCGTAGCCACCGCCACCTTGCAAGCCTGCGGTGCGTGCCTGAGAAGCCAGATCGATTGCACGCTGAGCCTCAGCCTGTAAGCCGACACCCGGCTCCTTCAAGCCTGCGAACGTGCCGGCAAGGATCTGCTGCTGCGAGACCGTAGCCTGACCACGCTGACCGATCTGCGCCTGCTCCAACGGCTGCTCTGCTGCGGCCTTGGCAAAGCCCGTCTTGTAGGTGTCCATGCCATACCCACCAGAGGTCATCTGCTTGGACAACTGCTCGGCAGTCTTTTGATCAAGACCATTGAACTTGGCGTTGTGCGCCTCGGTGTTGATCATGGCAGCCTGGACTTCCTTGACGATCTGCTGCTGTCCATGCTTGGGCGACACCATGTAGGCGAGGAGGTGTCCGGGCTTCACGCCGTACCAATCCTGCAACGTCTTTTTGATGTACGGATCGGCGTTCTTGACCATCTCGTAGCCCTTCTGCAAACGAGCGGCAAGGTTGCCCTGGTACACACCGTTGGAAATCAGCTTCCCCATCTCCTCGGGGGTCAGCATCTTTGTGGGGATGCCCGAGTTGGCAAACTGGTCCTGAATGTCCATCTTGTGATTGAGGTACTGGTTCTCCGTCATGTTGAGACCCTTGTTATTGATCTCATCCATACCGGGGAACACAGCCTTGTACTCAGGAGTCTGTCGAATCTGCTGCATGACAAGGCCGGCGTTGAGGTGGTAGCCGGGGTCAGAAATCATCTGCCACGCTTGATCGGAAAGAGATTCAAGCCCCCATGCGCTCAAGTTGGAAAGCACCTGCGAGTAAGCAGACAACTCCGCACTGGCAGTCATGTCCTGCGCACCGGGACCAGAACTGCCAAAAACAATAGTCGGGTTGGAAGATGGACCCGATGCTGAGTTACTAGGACTCCTTCTAGTACCGGTGGCTAGGTCATATCCGCCTTGCGTCGGGTACAGCGTGAACAGGCTTGTCTTGGCACCACCCGCAGCAGCGTATGCTTTGCGGATTACGTCAATCTCTTGACCAACATTGCCAGACGGAGATTGATTGGTAAGCCAGTTGTAAGCAGCAGCAAGGTCTCCTGGGTGCCGAGCAAGATTGCCAAGAAAGACATCAAGTGAATCGGCATCGTAGAACGTGCCACCGTTGTAAATCTTCCCTTCCGGCGCACCGGACAGACTGTAGACAGCGGTGCTTCCACCCCCACCAAGCAAAGATGGCGGAGGAGGCGGCGGCGCTCCACCGCCTGATTTCTTGTTAGTTGCAGTCATTACTGCTGACCCCCTGGCGAACTGAACGCCTGGTTGATGATCTGGTTGAACTGAGCTGCACGCTCATGCGCCTGTGGTGACTTGTCCCAGCCGTGGCCGGGGTGAGTCATCAGATGCTTCCTCCACTCATCAAGCGTCATAGGAATAGGTCGATTGGTTTTGGGGTCAATACCGCCCTGTAGCGCAGCACCCCACTTAGGGTCAGACCAGTTCGGCTCCGACATCACGGGACCGAGAACCTGCTGCGCCACCTGAATGTACGGGTCAAGAAGGATGCGGGTCGGGATGCCTGCTGCGATCTGTGCAGCAAAGTTCGGGTACATGCCCTGAGCAACTTGCTCGGCGTACTTCTTGAACTCCTCGGGACCAGCCTTGGCCCACGACTTGATTGCCTGATCCGAAAGGGGAATCACATAGTCATCGGCAATCTTCTCAATCTCACCCTCAGCGCCTTTGTGAGTTGGTGCCTTGGTGGGATCGGTTGGGATGTCGGGGATGCCGGGAGCACCCTCAGTCGGGGCAGACGAATCCATGCCCTCAGTCGGGGCGGGCGAATCCATCCCCTCAAGAGGGGTGTCGGGAAGCGCCGGAGGTGTAGGAGTATCAGCCATACCTATCCAAGATTGTAGAACAGGGAGAGGATGCCCTGCTTGAGTCGGGGGTCATAAGCAATCCACTCATCCATCCACTGCTGCCACCAATACTGAGCATCAGCGGAGTTGGTGCGACCGGATCGAATGGCAAGCTGCAACTGCTGGTAGACACCGTTACGGTTGTCGGTTCCCATGATCTGATTCCTCAGCTCCATGAGTCCCTGCGTCACGGGATCGTTGGGGGTCTTGGCAGCCATGTCAGTGAACTGTGCAATCGCCTGCAACTTGCGGGTGGTGCCTTGAGACGAGTTGTAGTTGGATAGCCAGGTGTTGTTGTAGTTCTGGCCGTACCAGTCAATCATGCTTTGCCGCCATTTGTAGGCTGCGCTGCTGGAATAACGACTGTCTCCTCGCATCTGGTCGTAGGTTGGCTTGATCCAGTTGTAGTAAAAAGCGTTGCCACTAGAGACAAGCCAACTGTCCACGAAATCCTGCGGGGACTGTCGAGCACGCAGACCGAGGTTCAGCAGCAGCGTGTTGGCAGGCTGGTAATACTGCGTGTCCTTGGTGAGATCGGGAGCCAGCGCCATCGCAGCAAGAGGGTGCTCACGGGCAAGATCCTCGTGCGTGGAAAGCCAGTCATACATTGTCTTGGTGGCGGGGTAGTAGCCACCGTAGACAGACTTTGACTTGGAGATTGTATCAATGGTTGCCCAAGGGTTGTCCTTTGTGAAAGCGTCAACCGCCTTCATGTAGTTGCCCTTGTACTTGGGGTCTTTGACGTAGTTGTTGAGCTTGGTGATCATTGGAGCATCCGACTGTCCAATGCTGATGCTCACCGGGGAACCAAACCCAAGTCCAATCTTGGCAAGCCAAGTGATGCTGGCACGGCGACGAGCCTCGTCAAGAAGTGCCTGCGTGGTGCGGACGCCCTCGGCAGTGTTGCTGCTCCAACGCTTTGCCTGCCATGCGTAAAAATCTTCTGCTCGCTGCAAGGGAGTGAGGTTCTTGTCGTTTCGCAACGAGTTCCAATACTTCTCCGACTCAGACGAAACAAGGTATCGAGCCGACTCCATCTCGGCCTGCAAGTAGGCGTTGTCAAGGAAGTTGGCGGTGGTGCCTCGAATCCCTGCTCCACCCATTGCCTGACCCACGGGGATTTCAATGAGGCTGCGAACAAGGGAGTTGGGAATAGCGGACTGGAACATGAACTGCGAGGTGGTCTCGTCGGTCCCGATTTGGCCGGCAAGCTGACGCTCCGCAAACTGACCAGCCTTGCTCTTTTCAAGTCCAGGGTCCATCCAATACAGTAGCTTTGTGGGGACACTAACGACAGGACCGAACTTGGGTTCAATCCAATCAAGAAGGGTCTGCCCCTTGCCGGAAGGCGATGCCATGTCCTCGGTAGTTGAGAACGGGTCCATCGTCTGCAACGAGGACAGCGAGGCGGTGAACGGCATCCCGTACATGGCAAGCGCAGGGATGGTCTTGATAGCCATGCCGTTCTGGTTGGTGGCGTCTGAGACCAACTGCTGCACGCCCATCATCAGACCTGCGTATTGCATGAACGCACCGGGGTTCTCTGCAAACAAGCGACCCATACGACGCCACGCCTGGTTCTGCGCAAAGTAGAACGGCGCAGCGGTGGACATCATCTCCTCAAACTTGGTCTTGTCCTCGGGGTTGTGGATGAAGCGAGACATGCGACGGGTAGCCGTGGTCTCAGCAATGACATCTGCCTGATCTGCCGTGATTGTTCCACGGGCGATTGCCTCGTCCAGCTTCTTGCGCTCGAGCACAAAGTCAGCGATGTACGTTGGCTGGCGGGAAAGGTAGTTCACCATCGGACCAAGGAACTTCTGATGGCCCATAGTTGAAAGCTTGGAAAGGACATCACGGGTCTGATAGAACTGCGGGCTGCGGGAGATCACGGTGTTGGGGAAGAACCGACGCTCCATCGGCTGCCCGTCCTCTTGGAAGGCGTACCGCTCGTAGAACTCGTTGGTGTGAATCCCAACATCGCCCTTTGCAATGTCCCTGATGAGTTCGTAGTGGGGGCTGTAGAGGTGACTCTCCCTTTGGACGCCTCTTTCCACTTCCTTCGCAGTCTGGTCGATTGCCTCCCTGGGAGCGGCGATGCCCTCAAGCGGAGCGGCGATGCCCTCAAGCTTGTCAACCAAACGTCCGGCCCACGATTGAATGGGGTCCATCGTCTCAATGTGTCCGGTGCCGATTCCAACGCTGCGTGCCATCGTCTCTCGGATGTCAGCGGGACACTCCTGAATGATCTTGCGTGCGGCAAGAATGGCGGCGTTGTGCAGCTCCTCGCCTTCCATGCCAGCGTCAAGGAAACCCTTGTACGCATCGGCCAGCGGGCGACCGAGGTACTGCGACTGAGCAAGGGTGTTGGCGCTGTAGTGCCATCCTTCAAAGTATCCCTTGCCACCAAACTGCGACATGGCAAAGTCATGCGGCGACATGAGGACCATCTTGGTCTTGATCTCACCCTTGCGAGATCCGACCTTGTAGGTCTTGGGCTTCTGAATCTCCTTGCCCGTAACGGGGTCAATCTCCTTCTGACCACCAACCTTGTCAACCCCAACATAATCGCCAGCCATGTCCACGTTGGAGAGCATGGACTTGTGAACCGAGTCAACTGCCGGGGGCAAGTAGCCACCGTGTCGGTACATGAGATACGAAGCGGCGTTGATGAACTCGTCCTTGCCAATGCCGTGAAGGACCGCTTGCTTCATCCCAATGTAGATGCCACGAGCAATCATGTGGAGGTTGTGCGCCTCAACGGGGTCAATGTTGTAGCCACGGTCTCTGAGGTAATCGCTGACCCGAAGGACACCGATTTCATCTGGTGGCATTTGAGGAGTAGTACGAGGTGGAGCAGTAAAACCTGATGTTTTGCCAATGTCAAATCTATCAGCTTCATTGCCCATGCCGCTGCCCATAGTCGGCTCAGGAGTGCCAACGTGGGACTTGCTCCATTCAATGTGGTCTAGGAGGGCTTGCAGTTCCTCATGCTTGGCATCGGAGGAGCGAGTCGGCTGATCCATCGTCTGACCAGTGAAACGTCGGGTGTCCTTGACGAAACCCTTTTCCTGCTGGTCAAGGCGTGCGATCTCTTGACGCACTTCTGAAACACGGGCTTCAAGATCCTTGATGTGGTTCGCCGCTTGCTTCTGTGCGATGGCAAACGCCTTGCGCTCAGACTTGATCATTGACCGAGTGACTGCACCCGCAAGAAGGTTGCCGGGGCCAAGGCGAGTGACGTTCAGGGCAAGCTCAGACAAGGAGACTCGAAGCGCCCAGCCAGGGGTGAGGAGGGCGAGGGGCTTGAAGAATCGGTCGTTCACCCACAAGTCAATGCTGTGGTTGGTACGGAGGGCAGCGCCCGAAATGGTGTCGTGGAAGTTTGCTGCACCACTGTTGATGTCCTTCATGTTGGAGAACATCTTGTCCAGCTCTTGTGCAAACTGGTGGTAGTTGGGAAGGTTGAGTTCTCCACGCTGGTTCTCAGTCACCGCTGCGCTGCGTCCGTCTCGAAGGTTGGAGACATTCTTACCATCGGCGTCAAGAACAAACAGACCACTAGGACCACCGGCGCTAGAGTTGCCGACCATGTTGTCCACGGCCTTGTGGATGGAATCACGCATGGCGGTGTAAGTGGTTTGGAAACCACGCTGTCCTAGCGCCCTGTCAACTTCCTCTGCCTGTTCCGGGGAAAGAAGCCCGCTGCCAAATGCCTTGTGCCACTCCTCGGTATCAAAGCCAAGTGCCTTCATCATGCGCTGGTCAATGATGTTGAAGAAGTTTTCCTTGAGGGCGTTCTTGGTCAGGTTCTCCCACTTGGTTAGATCCCTAGAGGTGACAAGATCGTTGACCAGTCGAGTGATGTCCGAGGACTTCATGCCGGTCTGCTGCAAAAGCTGTCCAAGCTTGTACGCAGCGTTTGGCTCGCCAAGCCGGATCGTGCCGGTGGTCATAATCTGTTTGGGCTCGCCAAGCCGGATCGTGCCGGTGGTCATAATCTGCTTGATGTCATCAATCGCCATTGGCGACTGTCCAAGGATGCGCGACACCCGAGAAGGAATGTAGTTGTCCGACAACTTGCCAGCGGTCTTGAACGCACCATAGATACCCATTGTGGGCAGCAGGTTCGTCTTGGTCATCATCCCTTGGT
>Ga0208741_10001276_pt1 | contig 10199 bp, 4 predicted proteins | sample CryBogCBE03Jun09_FD_184576 | JGI IMG/M metagenome (GOLD analysis project Ga0208741, IMG submission 184576) | Freshwater microbial communities from Crystal Bog, Wisconsin, USA - CBE03Jun09 (SPAdes) | ecosystem: Environmental > Aquatic > Freshwater > Lake | place: Crystal Bog, Wisconsin, USA...
GATTATCCCCTTTTCTAGGCAGGAATACTTGCTTAAAGTCTGTCAGGTTCTCACTCCAAAAGGTTAATCCCCAAGTACTATTCAATGTTTCAATGGTTTTGTATTTCTCTTTCAGCCAGTTGGCAAACTTCAACCTACAGGTTTCGCAGTAGCAATAAGGCTCTTCTGCCATCAACTCATTATCAATCTGAAAACCTTCTACATTTGGGTTATTGGCAAAGGCTGTAGCGAGTTGTTGGGCTATTTTGACTGAATAGTTTCTGTAGGTTTCATTATTCAGGCAAGCATGTCTACGCTTTCCGTAAGGTTTTCTTTGTCCCGTTTCAGTAACCTGCATGATTTCGGGGTATTGGTCGAACATCCATTTGGGAATAGCCGCAGTTGGGGTACAAAGCAGGGTTTTGATTTGATGCTTACCCAACGTATCGACTGCTTTTACCAGCCAATCTAAATTATAAGTGTTGCTGTCGGGCTGCATTTTGAACCAAGCAAAGTCGCCCATACGTACAATGTTGAGTCCCCCTGCTTTCATTAACGAAACATCTTTAGAAACATTCTCAATGGGAAAATGCTCGGGATAATAGTCGGATCCTAATTGGAAAGATTGTCCAATACAAAAGGATGTACCTAATATGAATGAAATAAAAAGAATGCAGAACCTTGATGTCATCATTTTACAAAACTAACTTAAGCAACCAAATTTTAAGAGTGCTAACACACAGAGGCTTCTGATGTAATAAAGTTTAAACCGCAGCGAAGTATTCTCTCTATTTTTAACCCCATTGACATCTATTAAATGCCTTTATAACTGAATGATATGCCTTTTGAAAAATATCAATAATTGAAGTAACATTATTGCATCTTCAAGTAACATTATTGCGTCTTGAAGTAACATTATCGTGTCTTCACATAGAATTATTCAATCTCAAATAGTAATTATTGCATCTCCAAATAGAATAATCTCGTCTTCAAATAGTAATACTGGGTTTTGAAGTCGCATTTGCGCATCTTGAAGTGAAATTTCGCTATCTAGCAATACTAACGGGTAATTTACATCTAAAATGAGGTTTTATAATGAAGGCTTCGCTCAAAGCGAAGCCTTCATTATTATTCCCCTTTGCAGTTGGGCTACTCTTCAAGACTTGTACCGGGTTGAGTAAAAGTTATTTAACTCCCCAACTATTGCACTCCAATACTTTCAATTGAAGTGGTATTATTTCAAAGGAACTGGGTCTTGTTCCTGTGTAGAGAATTGCCTCCTCCCCTTTTGGTAAAGTGAGGGTTATTAATCCGTTCTGTTGAGACATCTTCACCGCCTTTGATGCTACTAGTTTTATCGAACCTTTCATGTCCGTTTTAATAGTGCAGGGTTCTCCTGCCAGACTCTTTACGCTGATAAATTTGGTAATACCTTCCTTTTTTACAGCACTAACCACAAATCCACCTTCTGCCCGTAGGTTATAGAAACTTGCGTCCTTCCATGCAGATGGGAAGGCAGGGAACACCCTTATTTTACCGCCCCAACTTTGTAATAACATATCCAATTCTGAGCGAGAAGAAGCAATGGGTGACTCGAAGGTCGGCCAACCATTTTCGCTGTACAAAGTGTTGGGCGTAACAGTAGGACCTGTGCGAGGATTTAGAATTATTAAGGAACGATTTAAGTATTTTAGTGCAGAGTCTCCATTGCCAACGGCCGCCCATAGTGAAGATGCCCCATTGAATTTAAACATACAATCATCGCCATTAAAGCTAGTGAAATGTTCGATAGATTGTTTTATTAAAGGCACACGATTGGGTTGTTCATCTATATTCATTTCATACAAAGGAAAAATGCCAAACAGGTGACTATAATGCCGATGAGGCTTGGCAAACGGAACATCTTTGCCCAACATGATACCTGTAGAATCGGTAGGATAATCTGCCATTTTATCCAAGATGTTCTTCCATTCTGCCACTTGAGGTTTATCAATCTTTAGCCTATTGGCAGATTCAATCAACGTTTTATACCCCCATTTTGCCAAGGCAATATTGAGGCTGGTCTCATTGGCATTGCCATATTCATCTGAGAAAGTGTAGGGAATATGGAATTTACCATCATCACCCAATTTCATGATGCGGGTATAAACAGTAACCGTCTTTTTAAGTAAAGGATAGATTGAATTTCGCAGTCTATTATCATCCATAGACAACTGATTATGGATATAAAACAACTGCATCAACCAAGGCAAAGCGATGAGGTGCATAGGGCTTTTATTGTTTGTGTTTAGTCCTATGGCAGCATTCAAATCATCATAGCCAACAGGATTACCCAATGCAGCGCAATCATTTCTGAACTCTGGCGGCACATTGCCTATTAATTGGTCTGTATGCTTTTCTAATAGTTTATATAGCACGTCTGCAATATCAAGGTGATTAGTTGTTCCCAAGGTATAATAAGCCAATTGAACATTTAGATTCGTCCAATAAGCCGCCCAAACAGAAGGTTTAAACCAGGGACCCATCAAGTCAACAATAGGGCGATTGGCACGGGTGGCACTTGCGAGTTTATATAATTGAATCCAATAAAAACTCTCCAATCGAGCATCGGGAAGCGTCACAAAACTTGCGGGATAGTAATTATGCCACCAATCGCGATGTGCTTTTTCTATCACAGTAAAATCCTTTTGCTGTGCGGCTTTGATGGTAGCAATGGCATCAGACGCAGAACCTGAACCAGGAACAAGTTTACTAGCCCAACGATTAGCAACGGTTAACAATATTGTTTTAGAATTTTCCGCATTTGTATGATTGCTCCAAGCGGTAGCATAATCATCGCCTTCCAATAAGGGTTGGGTAGTTACTTCAATGTCCTCTTTGGTTTCTGTTACGAAAGCGGGATTCGGGATATAAACTCCCTTATCTCGATTGGGCTGTACCGTAGGCCGGGGATGATTACCTTGTTCGGGACGAAAAGAACAGGTAAAGTTGGTTTCATCGCCTGTAGTTTTTATATTTAGCACAATAAATTCCTCTTCTGAAGGAACAAAACAACGTATTGAAACAGTACCCTTGGTGGTGGTAATTGTACCAGTAATTTCGGCATTCCATAAGTCTGTACGGAAACTTGAAGCAGTAATAGTACCAACAGGGGTGAGTAATAAACGGCCTATCGGCAACCTGCCAAAGGGGTTGGTGCTTTTGATGTTTTTAGAACGATGGTCATATACATCGGTTCGTCCGATTTCGAGACCTACAGTATTTTCTTTCAAATTATCCTTAAAAAGGATAGCACCAAGCAGACCATTACCTACAAAAGGACCTTCGTAATAATCGGCAGGCATCTTGTTCCAAACCATATCGTGCTTAGCTAGAAATTGCTGCCAATCTACGTTAAGTTTAGTAAAGGGTTGCGCTTTTCCCAGTGTCGAAGAAAGTAGAAATACAATTATTGACAAGAAATACCTATTTCTAACGCAACCTTTCAAATATTTTAGACCTAAATTCATAATTAAAATTGATTCTCCCAACTAGAGTTTTTCTAGATAAATTAAAATAACATCTGATACCTTACCTTATTGAAAATAATACTTACTCGAAACCAACATCCCTTTTGAATCCTTTATATTAATCATCCATATCAATACACCGTCAGGCAACTGGGCAGTTACCTTTTTCCCATCAACGTTTGCAGGCAATGTTTCCCAAACCCTTTTTTCAAATGGCATTGTTTTATCTCTTGTAAAACAGAGTCTAGCATCTACAATATGCTCCACCGAACTAACTGTTGCTTTGATATTATTACCAGCTATACTGACTGAATCGAAATAAGGCAAGTGATAGCTGCTATTTTTTAACTGTTGATTCATGAATGCGGCTATTTCCATTATAGTTGCCCCTTCAGTATGTCCATGCGGCATATCAGGAATAATTCTAAAATTAGAATTGGAAAGCACTTCATTATAGGTACGAGAAAACATTGATGGGTTAAAGTGTTGGTCTTTAGCTCCTGTAATCCACAAGAATTTAGCGTTAGATTGACCAATAAAATTAGAAGGATCATATTGTTTAATCCATCTTTCAGCAGAGGGTTTACTGAGTTTATTCAAGTTTGCTCGGAAGTTTAATCCCACAGTATCAAAATAATAACCGCAACCATAAACAGGAACTGCTGCCTTATATCGATTATCTAATCCTGCAGAAATACAAGTGAGAAACCCACCCCAACTAATGCCTGTAATTCCTGTATTTGTTTTATCAACCTCTTTGAAACTTAAAATTAGGGTATGGGCAAGTGCCACGTTATACACTGCATGATACACCCATTGCTGATTGAGCGCACTATCTACGTTGGTAAATTTCTTTTGAGGATCTTGGTCTGGACCGCCCAAGGGAAGACGCTTTCCGTCCTTTCCATTTCCAGCCAAATCCATGGCTATTACTGCATATCCACGTTGCGCCCATAAATAGGCAAACTCACGAAATGCCTTGCCTCCACCACCATGTACAAAAACGATGGCGGGTAAATTCTTATCTAATGATGTATTGTGATTGATGGTGCCAGGGGTGGCATAATAAGCAAACACTTCTGTTTTGGGAAGATTACCATATCCAGCACCCTCATAAATTAACTCCTTAACACTTGCCGTATCATCCGAAATTATTTTGTATTTGGGTATAGTAGTCAATAGTTTTCTACCCCATACATTATCTGTCCTTAATCGCTTTTCTTCTATCTTATTAGCTGATGAACAGGAAATTAAAGCGAAAATGACAAATAAAATGAATGAACTATCCCGTAAAACAGAAGCCCTTGAGTAACTTGTACCCACCCACTTTTTACAAACCCCATCACTCATTTTATCACAATTCATTCGCATTATATTCATATTAGTCAATCTCTATTTTTGTTTTTGATTCATCATTTATTACCTGAGTATGCTCGTTTGCTTCGTAATAACCTTTCCATTATTCAAGGCTAACTGTACGAAATATTGCCCCGCCGGAAAGTTTGAAGCAGGAACCGTGAAGTGATTTTTCCCCTCGACAATTCCTATTTCTTTCTTCCAGACTGTCTTGCCAGAAGTGTTGAATAACCTAAGCGTTCCCTTTGCTGTTACCGAAGAGTTTCCATATTCCAACTGTAAAGAACTACCTTTTGATGGGTTGGGATAGATGGTTAAATAATCAGCGTTGTTGCAGTCATTCTCAACAAACAATGCCTCACTATAAATGCTATTGCCATCGTTGTCAATAGTTTTTATCCGATAAAAAGAAAAGCTACCTAATGCAGGGTTTACATCAAAAGAATATCTGTTTATAGAACTGTTGTAATTACTATGTGTTGGCAAGGAAGAAATATTTGTAAAGTTGTAGCCATCCTTACTGGCTTGCAATTGGTAACTAGCAGCGTTTGTTTCATTAGTGACTGTCAGATTAATATTTGTTTTACAATTTTTACTAGTACCATTCAACACTAAATTATTGACCGGCAATACGGCACTACCCACAAACACTGAGTCGAAAGTATTGAAGCCAAGAACTGTATCAGTAGCAAGAGAGCTATTAATAATTAAAATATGCGAATTGGCAGGAATAATAATATTGATTGACACTAAGCCATTTGCATTTGCATTTAAGGTACTAGTATCGGTATCATCCCAACTTTTTATGAGTCTAGTTTTGTTGAAGTTGCAATGGATGGTATCAGCATAAGTTACTGATGCAGCAGAAGTATTATGGACTATCCTCAGCTTTCTGTTATTGTTTTCATTGAACTGAAACCCATACAGAGGGTAAGCGATATTTAATACACTTGCATCTGTAGCAAAAGGGTTGGTGCTTTTAGTCACTTCCACCAATACCTTTTTCCGATAGCCTTTTGTGATATTTATTTTTTTATCAGTAACAGAATCAAGTTTATCATGTAAAGTCAATTGATTAGAAAGAGTATCAGTAGCAACACCCTGAATACCATAATAGACACTATCAGTCCTTCCTTTGAGGTCTTGATTGATAACTTTAAAATTCAACAACCCATATTGATAGGTAGTATCATTTAGACGAACCAATTGTTTGTACTTGCCAGATACACCCAACCGACCACCAACAAAACAAAATCTAGTGCCCAATCCATAGCAACTGGTATTGGCAATAGCTTCCAATTCTATCATCCCAACAATACGGTCTTGCGTAAATACCCATTGTTGCATCCCGTCGAAACTTGTTTTATTTAGTCCTTTATCAACGACTTTATACCTAGTAGCCATTCCATAAACAGACCTTGTTTTAGTATTACTGTTATTTTCGAAAGCACTTAAAAAGCTATTTACATTGCCTCTGTTATAATCCGTTTCCTTACCTGTCTTTGTTTTTACAGTTATGGCAGCCGCCTGAAATACCGAGTTCATGGGATAAGTGGTAGCAGAAGCATTTGCCGTTAAAGCATAAGCCCCCGCAAAAGTTTGTTTACCAGCACTTAAGGTAGCCAAAGGCACATTCGTTTCTTTGAGTTCAGGTAGGGCCGAAGCAACATCCCTCAGCGTTCCTACTGCACCCCAGTTACCAACCCGGTAGCGAGGGCCTAAACAGTTTTTATCATATAAAACGAAGTTGGCAGGCACAGGTAGTGCATTCAATCCATTCTTCCATATAAAAGCAAATTCAAAGGCACTGGCAGTTTTACCCATTGTCCAACTATACGGGTCGCCTGTTAAGTAGGCAGAAATAGCAGCGGCATATTCCTCGGTATTCGAATTATAATAAGGCTTCCAGGCAGGTATGGCAATGTATTCCCCAAAACCCTTCCCTATTGGGTGTTGCATCAGCAGGGGATAATGGTTCATCCCTTTCAGCACATTTAATACCGTAGGGTTCTGGCTAAATAACCAATAGATAAGAAAGTATTTTTTAGTAGGAATGTGGTAATCAAAGTTCTCATTCTGATAACCGTAATAATGGGTTCCACCATCACCAAGCAGACATTTGGTCATTACATGCTCAATCACATTGCGAGCTTTAGCCACCGAAGCTGTATCCCCTAGGGCAGTTCCGCCCAACACAACTGCAATGGCAAATCGAATATCACCATTCAGCCATACACTTCCCACCATTGTGCTATCATAAATCAATGGTTTGTTTAAGGTTGTCGTTATCAGGTTTGCAATACCATTTTCCCAGATTGGTTTTCTATCAACGGGGATGCTATCTGGTAGATAAGTCTTCAATAGCAAGTAGGCATAAGTGGCTTCAACGGTATAATTAAAAGAGGTTAGATATAAATTATTACTCCAATTGGTAAGCATACTATCCAATAAAGTCTGTGTTCTTTTTAGAGCCAATGGATTGTGGTAATAAGGACTCTGTGGATGAAAATAGGACATGGAAGCATACCACACCTCATCATAAAGGCTTGGTGTTAAGATTGTTTTGAAGGAAGGATTAGACAATTGAACCCCTTTCCACATAACAGCCGCCTGCGTATTATTGGTATAATCGGGAATAGCAGGAAGCAGGTTTAGGGACTGTCCAAAACCCGATAGTGAACCCATCATAAATGCTAGCAATACAAAGTAAAATTTCATTTGATAACCATTTTTATTTATAGACTTCCCTTTTCTATCCGCATTCAACTGCACAATCTTTTTCTACTGTTTTAATTCAGTTCTAGTATTAATCGGTCGGACAGCTTGTATTTGGATTAGTTTAAAACACATCCGCCCTTCATGTACCCTACTCCTATTATCGGGATGCCCCCAAAAACGTTATTTGCCCTATTCCAAATTTTTGGAATGCCATACATAACGTTATTTGCCCTATTCCTATTTTCTGGAATGCCACCCATAGCGTTATTTGCCCTGTTCCAGTTTTCGGGAGTGCCACCCATAATATTATTTGCCCTACTCCAAATTTCTGGAATGCCTCCCATAACCTTATTTGCCCTATTCCTATTTTCTGGAATACCACCCATAACGTTATTTGCCCTAATCCTACTTTCTGGGTTGGCACCTAAAGTGCTGATTGCTCAACCCCTCAAAAAATACAGGGCGTCTTACATCATATATTAATCCTTCAAAAATTTACCAAACTGAATATCCCCTTTACTATCGGTTAACTCTACCCAATAAACACCTCCATTTAAACTTTCTTTTAAAGGAAGGTTTAATGTTTTACCATTACCAGTAACCTTATTAGTACCTAAAACCTCTTTACCTTCTACCGTAAGCACCCGCAACTTATAGGTATCCGTGAAATTATCACTTAACAAAATACTTAAATTATCCTTAACCGGATTAGGGTAAATTGACAAAGGACGCTTACCTGCTTGTAATGCGAGGGAGGCTATATTGCTATACTTAAAACTGCCATCGTCAGCTACCGATTTGATTCTATAGTACAAGGTAGTTGCTGGAATTATCTTATTGTCCTTAAATGAATAAGAGGACGCTTCCCCACCTATTACAGAACCTAGCGTTTCAAAATGAATACCGTCTGTGCTTCTATCCACCTGATAACTAGTTGTATTTTTCGGGTTAGTTACCTTCCAATACAATAACACCGCATTATTTTCTTCTGTAGCAACTACATGAATGGTATGAACAGGCAGTGTGGTATTGTTTGCTTTCAGGATAATCTCGAAACGATTTTTACCTTGGCTCATCGTATCGGCCGTGATATTAAAAGCATAGGTTTGATTCAATCGTATATCCTGCGTTGTATTCAGAAATTTATCCCTAAGAATGATGTCAGTAGTAGCATCAAGTTGTGTATAGTCACTGAAGTATAACTTATAGTTACCGTCTGCATTACTTTTTACACCTAGTAGCACGGTATCAATCATTGGATTATCTGGCAATGAGGCAATGGCTAGCACCAATCCTTTCTTATTAATAGTCAACGTCTGACTGCCTGTATTGAGTGAAGCTGCATCTAGCGCAGGATTATATTCCATGGTTCCTTGGGGATGACAGCGTACAACTACCTCATCTAACAAATCATCTGAGGTAGTTTTATATCCAACTCTGATGATCTTGTTTGTAGTCTCTCCAAAATATTGGGTATTAGGGATAGTACTATTTATCTTGTGACTTTCCTTGAAAGTAACATTGCCATTTTTGTTTGCTTCTACAAAGAATGCCTGACCAATAGCCAGATAATCGCCTCGTATATCGTCATACCCCGGAGCCCCATTTGCAATAACCCCTGCCGAATAAGTGGTATAGTTACTATTGCTATACGGACTTAAAGTCCACATTTTGTAATTAATGCAGGAATTATCCGCCTGCAAAGACTTGAAACTAATCTGGCTAGGATAAGGATTTGCCAACAGGGTAAACTTATGTACAGCAAAATCATTCAACGCAATCACCACATCTCCTTTTGTTAATGTACCCGTTGCACTAAGCGTAACCGCTTCGGGAGAAGTAGGTGTGGCAGTTCCTAATTGATTGATACAAGATACGTTAGCGCTATTTCTATTACCCCGGATATTTACGCAATACCCCTTACCAGGAACAAGGTAGGTATAATCGGTATTGGCAATACCTACATAACGACTTCCATTTTGTTTTGCAGGATTGTAGGTGTAAATACTAGCTGAATTGGCAATACTGAAATCGAAGCCATTACTATTGTATTTATCCGTGTTGCCGCCATCTCCATAGGTGCCACCACAAAGCGTACCACCTGTACCATAACCGGTAATGTAGATCTGCTGTTGCCAGGCATTACGAATGGTTTGATAGACAGGTGAGCCGATATAACTAAACTTACGCAGCAGCTTTGGAGGGATATAGCGTTGTACCGTAACATTGCCCGAAACAGTACCAAAAACCTGGTCAATCCTTGCCGTTCCAGCACTCGTAGAAATCAAGGTAAGATTGCCATTAGTATTGAAAGTGCCAGCAGTAGGTGTTAGCGTACCCAACAGATTTAAGTTGTTACCAAGCGAAACTGTTCCTGCAGAATTAATAACCAGATTATTCAGCACATTAGAAGTGCCTGGCACAGTTTGGTCAAAGTATAAAGTACCATTACCGAGCATATTGATAGTAGACGCACTGTTCCCAACTATTGTTCCGCTACCCGAGACTATACCATTTACAGTAAGATTATACCCATTTAGATTAAGCCCGGAAGTAAGGGAAAGATTATTGACGGATAAATTAGCCGTTAACAATGGCGCATTGTTGGCAATAACGATGTTGGTTAAATACGAAGGA
>Ga0208741_10001278_pt1 | contig 10186 bp, 6 predicted proteins | sample CryBogCBE03Jun09_FD_184576 | JGI IMG/M metagenome (GOLD analysis project Ga0208741, IMG submission 184576) | Freshwater microbial communities from Crystal Bog, Wisconsin, USA - CBE03Jun09 (SPAdes) | ecosystem: Environmental > Aquatic > Freshwater > Lake | place: Crystal Bog, Wisconsin, USA...
CCACTAAAAAACTGGGCAAGATTTTACGCATATGCAATGTTTATACAATATCAGTTGTACGATATTGCTATAAAATTATGGGGTTTTATAAAAATATTTTAGGCTTGTTTCAAAAGCTGTTAGAATGTGGGGGGCCATACCGTTTTTTTTATTAGAATATGATAGTTCTTCATCTCCAGTCGTACTGTTACGCTTCTGTTGCGTCGCACCCTTGTGCTGTATATCTTTATGCGGCAACAAAAACAGCCGCCGGGCTGTTACACCCAACGGCTGTGTTATAACATTAATCTTCTCTATTTTCTCCTACCTTATAAGCGCCCTTTGCAAAAGGGCTTTTATCCGCAGTTCGAGATGCCCTGCGGAACATCTCGAACAACGGGGGAAAACTAATGTTGATGTTCTTTAATATTAAGGACCATTCGCCTATTTCTGCTAAAGCTATCTGTTTCTCGAATATCAGCGTCCGAAAGGCTGTTTTGCTGATAGACGTCAGGTTGATATACTTTTAACCAGTCTCTATAATTTGCACTTGAATCCATCCTTACATAAAAATTCATTGCTTTGTCTTTAAAGAATGCGATGTCGTTGACCTGGTACATCTTTATAAAAATGGTATCTTTCTTCAAATAAATATCTGTAACAATTGAATAATCACATTCCATTAGCTTTGTTGTAGATGAACCATTGTTCAACATTACAAAATCAATAAAGTTATCCCCCCGTTCCTCGCTGTACCAATTTACTTCAATGCCCCCTTGCTTCAGTACTTTTCTTTCCATCTTGTAATTATTACAGCCCAGGGAAAATATATAAAGCAGCAAAATGTATTTTCCTTTCATTATGGTTTTATTGAATATTTGTAATTAAAGTGCCCTAAAAAAATTGCAGCCCCGGAATATGTCTGCTCACCATAATAGGGAAATCCCGGATTGCTTTGGTTGCCGTTCTGATATTGATTATATGCACCTACTTTTGGCATTGCAACATTATAAAAATCAAGCGCAGTTGGCACCTTAAAAAAGGACTTTAGATATGATTTACTTTCATAAATACTTCGCATATTACTGCCAAATATTATGTTAGAAAGTTCTCTTATAGTAGATATTTTCCCATTAAATGAAACAGCAGTGTAGAAATTTGAATAGTCTTTCTTTAGGTCATAATCTCCGCCATTGAATGATTTGGCAGCAAGTATTAATAATGCTGTTAAATCGCCTGGTGCAGCCCATTTTACGATAGCTTGCCATTCAGTAGTTATTTGATTGAAAATTGCATTTCCACTTGGAAGGTTGTCTAATCGAAAGGTTACATTAGCCGGGCCTTTAAATGTTCCTGATTTTTCACCAGTGAGCGTAAAAGTCCATGGATATTCAGTCTGCCCAATAACTTCCTTTGTGTTTTTTCCATCAGCGCCAACAACATAAATATTGTTGTCCTCGTCATTGGGATTGGAACCAACAACTGTATATGAGCCATCACCAATTCTTCTCACTGAAGTACTTGAATAAACAGTTGCATCAAGTCCATTTCGAAAGCCGTCATGCGTATTTTCATCTGTATTACTTTCATCTTTCTGAAAGCCCCCCCTAAGATGAGGGTCACCGCCATGATTTGGCAACTTATTGTCATTAGAATTGCTTTGCCCAAATTCCATTGCCATGGCACTTGGGTCGATTATGTTTATTGGGTTATTTGCGCAATAGTTATAAGGGGATAAACTATGATATTTATCGGCAAGCGGGTCGGGGCAGTACCAGCGGCCATCCTGCGGGTCATACACCCTCGCACCAAAATCGTACTCCTCCAGCCCGCTGCCGTCACTAAATTCCTGGTGCTGTATTTCCTTGCGGTTGTACTTCAATTTGTTCTCCAATTTTCCTGCAGCTTGGCTTTATATGCCGCTCATCGCCAACCCGAACGGATAATAATGCGTCTCCTCCGTCAACGGCCCTCGGATATGCACCACCTGTAAATTGTCAAGGAATACATTCACCGGGCTTTGGTTGCTAACGTACACATAAATGTAGCCATTTTTCGGCACACTTATGCCGGATAATTCTGCATGGTGGTCTTTTACACCTTCCACTGTGCCGTCCGTGTGGGCGCTGTTTACTTTGCTAAACCCGCTGCCCACGTAGTGCATCTGTTCGTCGAACCCACGCTGGCGCCGTATCGCTTCTTTATTTTTTTCGCCTTATTGGCACCCTTTGCGAAAGGCCTTTTATCCTCAGTTAGAAATGCCTTGTGGAGCTTTTCGAACAACCGAGCTTATCAAATCCTCTATCGCCTTGCGGCTTTTCCACTGTTTTATTTGTTTTTCCCGCTGCAATGCTTTCGTTTTTTCCTCGAAGGCTTCCGTGTAAACAAGCATCCAGTCATTTACCTGGCCGGTAAACCCTTTGTGTGTTTTGTTGTGTTTATACAAACGGCCCGCTGTGTCAGCCGAATAGCCAACATAGTATTTATTTAGGGAGGCTGAATAAAGGATGTAGACGTAAAACATAAAAAAACCACCCCAAGTATTATTGGGGTGGTAACGTGTGGGCCCACTCGGGTTTGAACCAAGGACCCTCCCGATGGCATCGGGATGCCCTAACCAACCGAGCCTATCAAATCCTCTATCGCCTTGCGGCTTTTCCACTGTTTTATTTGTTTTTCCCGCTGCAATGCTTGCGTTTTCCCCGCGAAGGCTTCCGTGTATACAAGCGTCCAGTCATGTACCTGGCCGGTAAACCCTTTGTGCTTTTTGTTGTGTTTATACAAACGGCCCGCTGTGTCAGCCGAATAGCCAACATAGTATTTATTTAGGGAGGCTGAATAAAGGATGTAGACGTAAAACATAAAAAAACCACCCCAAGTATTATTGGGGTGGTAACGTGTGGGCCCACTCGGGTTTGAACCAAGGACCCTCCCGATGGCATCGGGATGCCCTAACCAACCGAGCTTATCAAATCCTCTATCGCCTTGCGGCTTTTCCACTGTTTTATTTGTTTTTCCCGCTGCAATGCTTGCGTTTTCTCCTCGAAGGCTTCCGTGTAAACAAGCATCCAGTCATTAACCTGGCCGGTAAACCCTTTGTGCTTTTTGTTATGTTTATACAAACGGCCCGCTGTGTCGGCAGAATAGCCAACATAGTATTTATTTAGGGAAGCTGAATAAAGGATGTAGACGTAAAACATAAAAAAACCACCCCAATAATTTTTGGGGTGGCATTGTGTGGGCCCACTCGGGTTTGAACCAAGGACCCTCTGATTATGAGTCAGATGCTCTAACCAACTGAGCTATAGGCCCCACTATTAAAAACTTGAACCAGAACCCTCCCGATTGCATCGGGATGCTCTAACCAACTGAACTATAGGCCCCACTATTAAAAACTTGAACCAGAACCCTCCCGATTGTATCGGGATGCTCTAACCAACTGAGCTATAGGCCCGAATTGAATGACTTTTTACGGCCGTTTTTCAATTCAAGGGCGCAAAAATATTGATTTTATACGATTGTACAAGAAAAATTATCCAATAAAATTTTGCGTATTGCCTTACCCCTACCGAGCTGCCACATTACAACAAAACCGCCCTGAAGACTCAGGGCGGTTTGCTGCTCCGCTTGGCGGAACCTACTCAACCAAACCAACTGTAAAAAATTTGTATCCTATTTTTTAAAACCAACTTCCCTTAAACGCTTCGTTGGCGGTGGGGTTGCTGGCCATCCTTCTTTTTCGCCTGGCTACATCTACCCTATGCCTTATTAAGGTGTAGGGTAACATAGCTACCAAAAACACAATGGTAAGGGGCGGTATACCCATAAAAGATACCCACTTGCCGCCAAAATGCCTGCGCATGGGCCTGCGCAAACGCTCGGCTATCAGGTACATGCTGGGTACAATAATCAGCGTCATAAAAAAGGCGAATGCAAGGCCAAAAATAATGGTCCAGGAAAGTGGTTTCCAGAACACCGCATTGTCGCCACCAAAAAAGATGTGTGGGTTAAGCTCGCTAAACATTTTAACAAAGTCAATATTAAAGCCAATGGCCAGCGGCACCAAGCCTAATATCGCAGCCAAGGCTGTTAACAACACTGGTATAATACGTGTTTTACCTGCCTGTATAACTGCCTCGCGTGTTTTTAGGCCACGGCCTCGCAGCTCATCGGCAAACTCAATCACCAATATGCCATTTTTAACCACTATACCCGCCAAGCCCACAATACCCAAGCCGGTCATAATGCCCGATACCGTCATGCCCGTAATGGTAAACCCAAGGAACACGCCGATAACGCTAAAAATAATTTCGGTGAGGATGATGATGGATTTGCTTACCGAGTTAAACTGCAACACCAAGAACAACAAAATAAGGCCCAGGGCAATAAACAGGGCTTTACCCAAAAACGCTACCGTTTCTGCCTGCTGCGCACCTTCGCCCGTTTGGTCAATGCTTACCCCGTCGGCCTTGCCGTGAAAGCTTTGTATATCTGTGGCCAATACCTGGTTAACGGCTGTGGGCGTAAAACCATTTAACACGTTTGATTTTAGGGTAATCACCCGCTTTTGGTTTTTGTGCTTGACGCTACCAAGGGTGTTGGTGTAGTCAACCTTAACCAAGTTGATGATGGGTATATTTTTAAGGCCGCCGCTGGATTGGTCAAAAAAAGTAACCTTCATGTTTAGCAACTCGTCCAAACTTTTACGCTGTATGGCATTGTTGCGCAACTGTATTTTATACTCATCCTTACCTTCTTTTATTTTTGACACTTCCCGGCCAAAGAGGGCTGTGCGTATTTCTTGGCCAATTTGTACCGAAGAAACACCTTCAATGTTCGCCCTTTCCCTGTCAACGGTTAAGGTTACCTCGGGGTTAACAAGGTCAATATCCATTTTTAATTCCTCTACCCCTGCCACTTGTGCAGAGTCAAGAAAGTTTTTAAGGCTAACGGCTGTTTTAATCAATCCGTTAAAATCATCGGTGTTGGTGGAAACCTCAATATTAACCGGGGGGTCGGTTTGTGGGCCCCCTGCTTCTTGGTCAACCGCTATTTGTGCGCCCGGTATACCCTTGGTTGCGGCACGTATCTGGTCCATATAGGGGGCCGTGGCTATACCGTGGCGTTGGGCAAATTCCACGAACGATACCTGTATCCTACCCAGCTCTGGGTGCGCGCTTTGGTCGCCACTTTGGGGGTCGTTGGCACCAATGGCAATATTGGTTATCACACTTTCCACAATATCATTTTTCTTGCCAGTGGCTTTATCAATGCCCAGCACTTTGTATACCCGGCCCTCTAACACATGGGTAACCGAGTCAGTATAATTAACGGATGTACCCACTGGCAGCTTAAGGTATACATATATTTGGTTGGGGTCGCCTTTGGGGAAGAACTCAATCTGTACCCTGCCCGACATGATAGAACCAACAAACAACATAAACGATACTATCAACAGCCCGATGGTGCCTAACAATAAGCCCACTGGCCGCCAACCTTGCAAGGCCCAGCGCAACAATGTTTCGTAATGGCCCATAATCCAAGGCAGCACGCGGTTTTGAAAACGGTGTATGAGGCCTTCTATGGCATATTTGTTAAGTACTATCAATAGGGCAAAAAGCAACAGGATATTGGCCAAAAATGGCATGTGAAGAATATCTAAACCAAGAAAACTCAAAGAAGAGCCGCTGAATACTAGGTGCAAAATATCTAAAAAAGCACCTAATATTAACAGCATCCAAAACGTTGGTTTCCTGAATATGGCACTTTTTCGATCTTCATTCTCATGGTCGCCATGGCTCATGAAGTCAACCGCAAATACAGGGTTCATGATAAAGGCCACAATCAACGATGCCGTTAGGGTAAATATTAGCATCGCCGGCAGGTACACCATGAATTTACCGATTAACCCGGGCCAAAACAACAGCGGGAAGAATGGTGCCAACGTGGTGGCCGTGCCTACAAACACAGGTACAAACACCTCACCCGCAGCCATCATGGCCGATTTGGTGGAGGTTATTTTACCCTTGCCCTCAGAAAATATGCGGTGGGTGTTTTCAATAACCACAATGGCATCATCTACAATAATACCCAAGCCAAACAGTAGCGCAAAAAGTACGATAAAGTTTAGCGTTATGTGTGTGCCGATAATAATATCGCCCAATGGCAGAAAAACAAAGGCTACAAACATGCTTAGGGGTACGCTTAACGCCACAAAAAACGCATTTACCACACCCATAAAAAACATGAGGATGATAAGCACCAATATAAAACCGATAACGATGGAGTTTACCAGGTCGTTAAAGGAAGTGCGTGTTTTAGTGCTAAGGTCGCCGGTGATCACCACTTTAAGGTCGGGCGGGAAGGTGGTTTTCTTCATTTGCGCCACCAAGGCATTTACCGCTTCTGATGTTTCAATCAGGTTTTCACCGCTGCGTTTAATAATGTTTAGGGTAATTACATTTTGCCCATCAAGGCGTGCATAGCTTTCTTTGTCCTTTATGGTATCCTTAATGGTGGCTATATCCTTTAAATAAACAATGCCGCCTTTTGAATTTCGCAACACCACGCGGGCAATATCGGCAGCTGTTTTAAACTGGCCCTTCAACTGTAGGGTACGCTTCATGCTGCCCACCTCTAACAAGCCGCCTGTTATATCGGCATTCTCACTTTGTACGGCGTTTGATATGTCGTTAAAGGTTAGGCTGGCACTTTGCATGCGGTAGTTGTCAACATTTATTTGAAACTCACGTTCGGGTGCACCCACTAAATCAACCCTGTTTAATTGTGTCAGGTCTTCCAGTTTATCCTTCAGGTCATCGGCAAACTTTTTAAGCCGCATCACATCATAGTTGCCACTTACGTTTACATACATAATGGGCTGGTCGCTCAGGTTTACCTGCAGCACGGTAGGGTCGGTCGTTAAATCAGTAGGTAGGTCCTGCTTGGCTTTGTCTACGGCGTCTTTTACTTTTTGTAAGGCCACGTCCTTATCAACCTTTGTATCAAACTCCACAATAATGGCCGAGAAGTCTTGCTGCGATGTGCTGGTTACCTTATTAATTTTTGTACCGCTTATGCCCTTAATCTGCTTTTCAATTGGCTTGGTTACCAAGTTTTCAATGTCTTTGGGGCTGTTGCCTATATAAGGTGTTTGCACATAAATATAGGGTATTACAATATCAGGAAACTGCTCCTTTGGCAACGTTAAAAACTGTACAATACCAATAATGCTTAAAATAAGCATTAGCAAGTATATGGATGTTTTGTTTTTAACCGCCCAGGATGTTGGCCCAAACTGTTTAAAATTATCTTTAATATTTTCCATAACACTCATACAATTAGTTTGAATTATTTGGCGGCAGGGGTTTACAAAACTTTTATTTGCACACCTGCCTATTTTTAGCTGTATGCCATACCCAACTTACTTACAAAGCCGTTGTTAGCGGCTGGCCGTCGTATAGGGATTGGTACCCTTCGGTAACAATTTTGTCACCTGCCTGCAAACCATTTAAAATTTCCACTTTATCGCCGTATGACTGGCCGACTATTACTTGTTTCTTTTTTGCGGTAAGCTTACCCGCTATTGTTTCGGCAACCATTACGTACTTGCCTTTTTCATCCGTTTGCAAGGTATTTACCGGTATGGTTATGGCGTTGGCCGCACTATAGTCTTGTATTTTTACATTGGCTATTTGGTTAGGCTTCAGGTTTTTATCTGCTGGCAGCCGCACTTCAATATAAAATGAGCGTGAGTTAGGGTCAATAATTTTACCGGCAACACTTATTTTAGCTTTAACCGTTTTATTGATATCTGGAAAAAATACCAATATGCTGTCTCCCTCATTAACACTGGTAGTATAATTTTCTGGTACGTTGGCCGTTACTTTTAAATCGTTGGTGTTAACAATTTTTATTTGCTGGGCCGCTGGCGTAAAAAACTCACCCACTTTAACGTTAACATCCTCTGCCACACCCTCAACATCGCTGTATACGTTCGTAAAGTTTACTTGTTCCTGTGCGGTTTTAAAATTTTCCTCAGCCGCAATCAGTTGCGCCTGGGCGTTGTCGGCGGCTGTTTTATCGCCGTTTAATTGTATTACGGTACCAATACCCTGGTCAAATAAGTTTTTTCTGCGTTTGTACACATCGGCGAGGTTATTATACTGAGCCTGCCACGATACAACGGCTTGTTGTGCAGCCTTTACCGTTTGGCTGGGTAACAAATCATCTAATTTAAGCAGCAGCTGGCCTTTGTGCACAGCTTGGCCTTTTGCTATAAACAATTGCTTTACTTGGCCGCCGGTGCCATTGCGGGGTGTTACATACGAAATGTTGATGGCTTCCACCTTGCCCTGCAAATCCAAGTAATGTTTAAAGTTTTCTACACCCACTTGCGACAAAGACACCAACGCTGCTTTTTGCGCATTGGCGGCGGAAGTATCGAGTTTAGCAATCTCGTCCTGCAACTTTACAATAGCGGTGGCTATTTTTTGTTGTTCTATTTTCAAACTGTCTAAAGAAGCTTTTTTACGTGCCAGCTCGTTACCGGCCGGTTTATTACCGCAAGAAGCCACGAGAACAGTTGCGGCAATAAACAACATGGTCATTATCTTTTGCATATAAACATTTTTGGTTGTGTAAGTAGGCATGGTTAAGTGGTTATTTAAGTTTACCGATGGCTTTTAAATAGTCAATTTTTGCGGTAATTGCATCATACAAAGCACTAACATAGTTAGTTTGTGCAGTTATAAGATCTGACTGTGCACTTGTTACTTCAAAATTTGAGCCTACGCCAGTCTCGTATTTCTTTTTGGCTTGGTTGTAAACCTGTTCTGCCAATTCCATATTCTTTTTTTGGTAATTAGTGGCAAGAACAGACTCATGGAATACGTTTTGGGCCTGTACAACATCATTGTCAATGCCTATCTTTAAATATTCTAACTGATTTTGGGTTTGTTGAAATTGCAGCTGCGCCTTTTTAAGGCTTGCCTGTTTTTGAAAACCGTTAAAAATTGAAACATTAATACTTAGCCCAATATTCCACGATGAAAACCAATCTCCCTTGCCAAAATAGCTGAACGTATTTCTATAAGCTTGCTTCGCAAAATTGCTGGAAAGATTTACCGTAGGCAGGTTTGTGAATTTATATCTTTTTACATTAAATCGGTTAAGGTCGTTGGCAAGTGTAAGTACCTGGAAATCTTTCCTGTCGGAATAATTATACTCTTGCGTTTGTAACAAATCGTCCTTGATGTCTTCCTCGGTTACCTTATCAGTTAGTACGAGTGTGTCACTAATTGGCATGCCCAACAAATACTTCAACCCAGTATATCCGTTATCAATGTTGCTCTGTAACTTAAGTTTTTGGGTATTTAAATTTGCAAGCTGCACCGAAGCTTTATCAACTTCTATTTTTTCCTGAAACCCATTATCAAATAGCGCTTTCGAATCATGCAACAATTTTTCCGCCCTCACTAAATTGGCATCCAGTTGTTCCATTTGGGTTTTGCTAACGGCAAGTTGATAGTATATTTTATAAATATTTACCTTAATACCTTCTTCGGTTAATGCAGCGCTTTTTTGGGCATAATCAAGAGATGCCCTTCTTGCCTGTAAACCTACAAATACCTGGCCGTCAAATACCACCTGTGTTAAAGAAACGCCCGCGGACGCATTCCATTTGGAACCAAAAGCAGCACTTACATATCCAAAGTCTGATGGGGATGTGATTGGCTGCCCACTGCCGTTTTTTACTCCTTCTTGTACTAACACACCATAAGTTGCAGCAGATATAAAGTTGGGGAACACTTGCACAGGTATATTGGGGAAATATGTTGATGATATACTTCCATTGATACTAGGCAGTGCTCCGGCAGTAATACCTCGGTTCGTTTGCACCTGTATTTGGTAATCAATCAAAGCGTTCTTTACCTGAACATTGTGTACATGTGCAAAATCAATACACTGTTGAATTGAAAACGCATGTTTTTCCGGTGTTGGCTTTTGTTGGGCTTGTACCCTGTGGTTTAGGTAAGTGGCTATTAGCATCAATGCCACCGTGATCATCTTTTTTTTATACATACAATTTCTGTTTGTTTTGGTTTGCCTCACGGCTGTATTTTTCAATCATTTCCACCCCTTGCCGGGTTGCTATGCTGTATAGAAATAGCGTGCCAATTTCCCTGCCCACATCGCTGATCATGTA
>Ga0208741_10001280_pt1 | contig 10175 bp, 13 predicted proteins | sample CryBogCBE03Jun09_FD_184576 | JGI IMG/M metagenome (GOLD analysis project Ga0208741, IMG submission 184576) | Freshwater microbial communities from Crystal Bog, Wisconsin, USA - CBE03Jun09 (SPAdes) | ecosystem: Environmental > Aquatic > Freshwater > Lake | place: Crystal Bog, Wisconsin, USA...
AGATTGTACGAATTGGGTGACGGTGTACGCCCCCGGCGCGGTGACTTGGTCAGCAAACACTTGGATTTACTACGATCTTGACCCGTCTGTGACAGCGCCTTTTTGGCGTATTCAGCAGGTTTCTGGCGTAAATATGGGCTTTTATCAGGTCGTTTTTGGCACAAACCCGATGTCAATCAACATGTCGCGCATGAACCGTGATGATTACTCGAGTTTGCCAAATCGCTCATTTACAGCTCTGCGACCACTGCAATACTGGTTCAATCGCACGATTCCGCAGCCGAACATGGAAGTCTGGCCGGTGCCTAACAGCATACAGCCTCAGCTTGAGCTGTGGTTGAACCGTTATATCCAAGACGTTGGCGATTTGAGCGGTCAGATTGAGATTCCGCAATACTTTTACTTGGCGATTCAGTGGGGTTTGGCGCATCAGATGGCGTGCGAGCTGCCGCAGGTTGATCCTGCGCGCATCCAATATTGTGAAGCGCAGTATGAGAAACACTTTATGTTGGCGCAGAATGAGAACCGAGATAAGTCGCCTATTATGATTAGTCCGAATATTAGTATGTACACTAGGTAGGGGGTATAAAATGCCCCGCTTCCTTGATACAATTGGCAACAGTAGTTTAAGTATTTTCATATGCGACCGGTGCAAGATGAAAAGAGCTTATAGCGACATGCGCTCAGACGGAAATATACCTGCGATCAAAGTTTGCTCAGATGCTTGCTCTGACCAATGGGATCCATACCGACTTGCCCCTCGCCCGACAGAACGAATTAGCTTACGTTTTCCTCGTCCAGATGTGGACGTTGCACAGGTGCATAACAACATAATCCTTGATCCTGATATTCAGAACAAAGATGATGTTGGTATCGCCACCGAGCAAGCGAACACGCCGAATGACGGTAATTTAGACGTACTTTCACCGTAGAGATTTATATGGCAGATGTCAGGATCACAGCCCTTCCAGCAGCTCAGGCCATCACAGGTACTGAGCTAGTACCTGTCGTCCAAAACGGTTTGACAGTACAGACGACTGTTTCTGCAATCACCTCAAGCCCCTCGCTCACCCAAACATTTTTGACTGTTGGCTTGCAAACGGGCTTGCCCAACAGCCGTTACTTCTCAACGGGTGCCGGTATCGGCATCACAGACGGTGGTGCGCAAGGCGCGTACACGATCAGCTTAAACGGCACGAGCGGCTCATTAGAGAGCGCAGGCACGGGCATTATCGTTAAGACTGCTGCAAATACGATCACAGCACGATCGTTTGCTGTGAGCGGTTCTGGGCTATCCCTGACCAACGGCAGCGGCATAAGCGGCAACCCAACGCTCTCTTTGAGCGGTTTGCCCCTAACGCTTGCAAACACGGTCGGCACAGGCTTATTGGCGGTCAACGGTGCGGCACTTACGCCCCTCACGATCACAGGCACGTCTAACCAAATCGCAGTCACAAGCGGAGACGGCTCGAGCGGCAACCCAATCATCGGCATCGCATCAAACCCTGTGCTGCCGGGCACAGCCGCGGTGCAGGTGCCATCAGGCACAACAGCGCAACGCGCAGGCGCTATCGGTGCATTCAGGCTTAATTTAGACACAGGTCTATTTGAGGGCTACAACGGCTCTTGGAACGCCTTTGCGGCGGGCTCAGGCGTCACCTCAATTGCGACGGGCACGGGGTTGACGGGTGGTCCAATCACCTCGACTGGCACGATCTCAATTGCTAACACTGCGGTCACGGCGGCTGCTTATGGCTCGTCGTATCAGGTACCTACTTTCACGGTGAATGCTCAAGGCCAATTAACTTTGGCTTCAAACACCACGATCGACGCTGTTACGCTGACGACTGGCTCGATCACGACAACGCCATCGGGCGCAAACGACATTGCCAACAAAAGCTATGTTGACTCTGTTGCTCAGGGCTTGGATGCAAAAGCGTCTTGCGTTGTGGCGACCACCGCAAACATTACGTTGTCTGGCGAACAAACAATTGACGGTGTACTGACATCGTCAAGCCGAGTATTGGTTAAAAACCAAGGAACATCTTCTCAGAACGGCATTTACGTTTCGTCTTCTAGCGCTTGGACTCGAGCGCTTGACATGGACGTCTGGGCTGAGGTGCCTAACGCATTCACTTTTATTGAACAGGGAACCACGCAATCTGACACAGGTTGGGTCTGTACTGCTAATCAAGGTGGTACGATCGGCGTGACAGCAATGCCTTGGACACAGTTCTCAGGCGCTGGTACTTACACCGCAGGCACAGGCTTAACGCTCACAGGCACGCAGTTCAGCATTACGAACACGGCGGTGACTGCAGCAGCGTATGGCTCTGCATCAAGCGTGGCGACCTTTACTGTCAATGCGCAGGGTCAGCTAACATTGGCCGCAACGACAGCGATCGGGATCAACGGTAACCAGATCACAAGCGGCACGGTTGGTGTTGGTTACGGTGGCACAGGGCTTGCATCCTACGCAATAGGTGATTTGCTCTACGCAAGCGGCACAACAACGCTTTCAAAACTCACACTGGGCACAACCAATTATGTGCTGACAGCAGGTGCAAGCGCACCACAGTACGTTGCGCAATCTACGCTGTCTGTAGGCACAGCGACTAATCTCGCAGGTGGTGCAGCAGGCTCAGTGCCTTACCAGACAGGCGCGGGCGCTACTTCAATGCTTGCGCTTGGTACAAGTGGCTACGTCTTAACCGCAGGCGCTTCAGCGCCCACTTACGTTGCCCAGAGCACGTTGTCTGTTGGCACAGCTACGAATGCAACGAACACTGCAATCACTGATGACACAAGCACGGCAACTGCTGTGTATCCAACTTGGGTGACTGCCAATACCGGTAATCTGCCGCAAAAAGTCACATCAACTAAATTATCATTTGTTCCATCTACGGGCGCACTGACTGCTACGGGTGGCATCTCTGGAGGGACGTTCTAATGTCACAAACCGGCTACACCCCACTTAAACTTTATGCAAGTACTACTGCGTCAGCGGTTCCTCTTGCCGCAAACCTTGACAATACGAATGGTGCAGAGTTAGCAATTAACATCACCGACGGTAAGTTGTACTACAAAGACAACGGCGGTGTTGTTCAAGTGCTTGCATCAAAAGCTGCCGCTGCAGGCGTGCTCTCGTTCTCTGCAGGCACAACAGGTTTGACCCCTAGCACCGCAACGTCTGGCGCTGTCACCCTCGCAGGTACGCTTGCCATCGCTAACGGCGGCACAGGGCTCACAGCGCTTGGCACAGGCGTGCAGACTGCGTTAGGCCAAGCTGTCACAGGCTCAGGCTCTATCGCACTGTCTACGTCACCTACTTTTGTAACGCCTGCTTTGGGCACGCCTGCATCAGGCGTGGTCACAAACTTAACAGGTACTGCATCAATCAACATCAACGGCACGGTGGGTGCGACAACTGCAAATACCGGCGCGTTCACAACGCTCTCAGCATCGTCAACAGTATCTGGCACGGGCTTTACGACTTACTTCGCCTCGCCACCAGCGCTAGGCACAACCGCCCCTGCTGAAGTGAAAGCAACAACCGGTTGGGCTGCTAATACAACACTTTCGGATGCTGCGACAATTGCTTGGGATACATCAGTTAGTCAGGTTGCTACGTTTACGTTTGTATCGACAAATAGAACGATGGGCGCACCGACCAACCTGAAAAACGGTGCGTTTTATGCGTTGGCTGTGATCCAGAATGGTGGGTCAAACACGTTGACATGGAACTCGGTGTTCAAGTGGGCTGCGGGCGTTGCGCCTACGCTCTCGACTGCTGCGGGGGCAAAAGATTACTTCACCTTCCGCTCTGATGGCACAAACCTTTATCAACAAGGTATTTCACAGGCGGTGGCGTAATGTTTCCTGTACTCGCCGGTAATTCTGCATCCACAGGCTACAACCTCACACGCTCGCTGCGGTTTAGGGCGAGTGCGTCTGCGTATTTGAGTCGGACTCCTGCTAGTGCGGGTAATCAACGGGTAATGACGTTTAGCGCATGGGTAAAGCGCGGCGCATTAGGCGGTTCAAGCTATCAAGTTTTATTCAGCGCACACACAGGAACAGATGTTTCGTTTATTGGTTACGGAAACGGAGCGTATAGTAGCGGCGGTGATTATTTTGAAGTTGGTGACAGCTCAAGTGGCGGCACATTAACTTTTGACGTAAGAAGCAACGCTGTTTATCGTGACCCATCGGCTTGGTATCACGTTGTTGTAGCTATTGATACAACACAGGCAACTGCGGCAAATAGAATTCTGCTTTATGTTAACGGGACGCAATTAGCAAGCACGACAACTGGAACAGTTTCGTTAAATTTTCAGATGAATTTTAACAATACCGTTGTGCATAACGTAGGCAGATTATCAAGGGATACCAATTCTTACTTTGACGGCTACCTAACCGAAGTCAACTTCATTGACGGTCAAGCCCTAACCCCATCATCCTTTGGCTCAACCAACGCTCTTACAGGCGTATGGCAACCCGCTAAGTACACAGGCACATACGGTACAAACGGTTTCTATTTGCCGTTTACAGACAACTCTGCGCTGACTACATCTTCAAACGTAGGCTTGGGTAAAGACTTCTCAGGCAACGGCAATTACTGGACTACAAATAACATCAGCATCACGGCTGGTGTGACGTATGACTCCATGACGGATGTGCCTACGTTGACGAGTGCTACGGCGGCTAACTTTGCTGTGTTGAATCCGTTGGATTATTCAAATGGCGCACCAATAAACGGCAATCTTGTTTTATCTAACTCAGCAAGCACAAATTATTACGGTGCTAGGGCTACGTTTGGATTGTCATCCGGCAAATGGTATTGGGAACAAACCATAGTTACTTTAAGTACACAAAACGCTAATAACGCACAAATTGATGGCGGTGTGTGTTTAAGCACTTACACATTAAGCAGCGGGATTGGTAGTGCTGGATGTTGGGGCTTTCAAAACAGCAACGGTTCAGCCACTAACTCTTGGAAATTTGATAACGGTACAGGTACAAATACTTATACTGTTTTTGGTGCGAGTGACATTGCAGGGTTTGCGCTTGATATGGGCGCTGGTACGCTTGCTGTATATCGAAATAATACTTTGCAATTTACTTGCAGCACAAGCCTTGCGGGAAACACAGTATTTCCTGTTGGTTGGGCATACGCAGCATCAGGACAATCAGCCTCATGTGCTATTAACTTCGGACAACAACCATTCACCTACACACCCCCCACAGGCTTTGTAGCCCTTAATTGCTACAACCTCCCAACGTCAACCATCTTGGCGGGTAACAAGGTGATGGATGCTACGCTGTACACGGGTACAGGGGCATCGTTGTCTGTCACCAATGCAGGAGCGTTTAAGCCTGACCTAGTGTGGGTTAAGTCACGCTCGGCGGCTACCGACCACAAATTAACCGACTCGGTGCGTGGTGCAACTAAAGGTTTAGTATCAGATTCAACGGCTGCTGAAACAACCGATACCAACGGTTTGACAGCGTTTAATAGTAATGGTTGGACGCTTGGTACAGATACAACATACAACAATAGCGGTGCTACCTACGTCGGCTGGCAATGGCAAGCAGGACAAGGCTCAACATCAAGCAACACAAACGGCTCAATCACATCGACTGTGAGCGTTAATGCGTCTGCTGGGTTTAGCGTGGTGACGTATACGGGTAATTTAACTGCGGCAGGAAACTCGACTATTGGTCATGGTCTTGGTGTTGCGCCTAGTTTGGTTATTTCTAAACGCCGCAGTAATACAAGTCCTTGGGTTGTTCAACATACATCGTTAAGCGCAGATAATTATTTAGAATTAAACGCAACAACAGCAACACAAAATAGCGTGAGTGTTGGTGGCGGTTCATTGCCTAAGCCCACATCAAGCGTATTTTATGGGTCATGGTTAACTGGATTAAATATTAACGGTGACACATTTGTTGCCTACTGTTGGACACCCATAGCCGGATACTCAGCGTTTGGTAGCTACACGGGTAATGGTTCGACTGATGGGCCATTTGTGTATTGTGGTCTGTTGCCCCGTTTTTTGCTGATAAAACGAACAGATACAACAGCAAGTTGGCGTATTTTTGATACCGCAAGAGATCCTGTTAACGTAGAAGGGTATGAGTTGTATCCAAACTTATCAAATGCAGAATCAGCATTTTTTGCAACGCTTGATGGTTTATCAAACGGATTCAAAATAAGAGCATCAGATGTCGCATATAACGCATCAGGTGGAACTTATATTTTTGCTGCGTTTGCTTCCAATCCATTTAAGAATAGTTTAGCGAGGTAGTCATGTTTGCAATAATCTCAAACGGCGTTATCGCCCTCCTAGTACCCGCTGGCACAGCCTTTGAGTGGGATGGTGTCCAATACCCTGCCAACTGGACAAACCTGTCTAGCCCCGAAGAAAAGGCGGCGATTGGCATGGTTGATGTCATTTATGGCACACCCGCAAACGACCAATACTACTGGGTTAGCCAAGACGCACCTGTCTACAACGGCACGGTGGTTGAGATCAACTACACCGCTACGCCTAAAGACCTAGCCCAATGTCAGACTAATGCTGTCAACGCCGTGCAAGCGCAAGCGTACTCAATCTTGCAGCCTAGCGATTGGATGGTGGTCAAAGGCTACGAAACTAAGTCTGCAATCTCACCCGCATGGAACACATGGCGTGAAGATATCCGCGCCCAATGCAGAGCGCAAGTCATTGCAATTAACGGCTGCACAACGGTTGACCAGTTAGCTGCTTTGCCACCTGTGCAATGGGAACCAGACCCTAATCAGCCAAAAGTACCAACTACTCCTACGGTGACACCATGAACATCTCAACTGACTTAATCAACGCAGTATTGAACTACTTGGGCAACCGCCCGTATGTTGAAGTAGTAAACTTAATCACAGCCATTCAGTCTGAAGCGTCTAAAGAAAAAGACGAACAACCTAAGGAGTAATTCATGCAATTTTTAAAAGAAATCCGTGAGCATCTCGCTAACTTTGAGACTGAAGCGTCTGAGGAAATCCATCGCTTTATTGATTGGTTGCACACTAAGTACGTTGAGCCTAGCGCTCCAATCGTTGCCCCACCGAGCACAAACTATGTTCAAAGTGTTGCTTCATTTACTCCTGCACTTGATGCTGCCCCTGCTGCTGATCCCGCTCCTGTTGCTGAGCCTGTTGCTGCTCCCGCTGAAACTGCTGTGGCGCCACAAATGGAAGATCAGTCTGCTGAGCCTACCGTTAGTGTGGGTGATGCTCCTGTTCAAGACGCTGCCGTAAAGGAGTAAGCCATGGATTGGCAGAACGTTATCAACTTGGTCTTTGGTGTGGCTCTGCCTGTATCAGGTTGGTTGTTTCGCCAATTGTGGGATGCTGTTCAAAAACTCAAAGATGACATTAAAAAGATTGAGATTGATTTGCCAAGTAATTACGTTAAGAAATCAGACATGGAATCTCAGTACAACAAGATTGAAGCCATGCTTGAGAAGATATGGGATAGATTAGATCAGAAGGTTGATAAATGATCTTCAAGCACCTGCTTACAGGCAAAGACAACCAAACCTACGACATAGCGCGTGTGGCATGGATGGTGAGCCTTGGTGCAATTTTGTTCGCAGCGGGCTATCAAGTCATCACGCACGGTGCTGTAAGTCTCAGAGAGCTTGCTGAGAGCTTAGGTATCGTCTCTGGCGCAGGCGGTGCTTCTGTGTGGGCTAAAAAAGATGCGGAGCCTCAATAATGTTGCCTAGTGTTTTATGGATGAAAATTGTTGCGGCTTTAGCGCTTTGCGCAGCCATGTATTTCATGGGTTGGAATCACGAGCATAAAAAGTTTGTTAAATTCCAAGCAGAGGTTGCTGCGCTCGGCAAGGCGCAAGAACAAATTAACGCACAAAAGGTGAAAGAACATGAAACTGTCTCTACAGCAATTAAAGACGAGTACGAAGGTAAGCTTGCTGCTGTGCATAATTATTATGCTCAGCGCGTGCAGCAGCCCAGTCCCAGTAGCAGTAACGTGCCCGCCGTTTCCAAGCCCGCCCAATGTGCTAATGTCCCAGCCCCCGACGCAGGACTTGCTCGACGCTGCGCTCAAACTACCCTCCAGTTAACCGAATTGCAGAAGTGGGTTAGGAGTGTGACTCAATAATGGTAACGGCTAAAAAATCTGTAATTAAAAAACGAGCGCCAGTTAAACGTGTTGCAAAGCCTGCGCCCGCTAAAAACCAAGACTTTACCGACAAAGTCATTGATCTTATCAAGTGGGTAGACAGTCCGTTCAAGCTGATCTCGGTGGTGCTGATTGCGTTTGTTGCATTTGCAGGCTACTTTGCTTGGGATTCACGGCAGGTCATCCTTGGTGCAATTAGCAGCAAAAAGACAGAGCTAAAAGAACCGTTATTGGTTGAGGCTATTGCTAAGTCTTTGATTTATGACCTAAGCGCGGATATTGTGATTGTGAATTCTGTCAATCTGCAAGCAAATAGCCGCACAACCATCTTAGCAATGAGCAACCAAGGGCGAGAGAAGTCGCTTGAGGGCGCAATTAACGCTTTGTTTACTAGCACGCCTGAACACAACAAAGCTGTCATCACGATGTTTCAGGGCGAGGTGGCTTGTGAGCCGTTTGAACCAAGCTCAAAGCTCGGTGAATACGCCGTTAAACATGGCGTGACGTATATGTGCCGTGGCTCTGTGCCGCCCGAACAAGGCAGGTTTGTAGGCTACATTGCGGTGGGCTTTAAGTTGCCACCCAAAGATATTTCACAAACAAAGACTCGCATTAACTTAGCAAGCACGGAGATGAGTAAATGAATAGTAATTGGCAAAAATCGTTTGAGTTAATGCTCAAGTCGGAAGGTGGTTATGTGAACAACCCAGCCGATCCCGGCGGCATGACCAATCTCGGCGTGACAAAAGCAACTTGGGAAAACTGGGTCGGACGTGCCTCGGATGAAGCTGAGATGCGCAGCTTAACCCCAGAGAAGGTCGAGCCTTTGTACAAAAAGAAATTTTGGGATGCCGTGCGTGGCGATGAATTGCCAGTTGGGCTGGACTACCTCCTGTTCGATTTTGCCGTGAACGCTGGGGCGGGTCGTTCGATAAAGACCCTTCAATCTGCTGTAGGGGTTACCCCAGACGGCGGGTTCGGGCCAATGACCATGGCAGCGGTTCAAGCCATCGATCCAAAAGAACTCATTGAGCGTTTTAGCCAAGCCAAAGAAAACTTTTATCGTAGCCTGGCAACGTTTGCAACGTTTGGTCGCGGTTGGCTTAATCGAGTGGCAGACGTTAAACTGAAAGCTACCTCAATGATTGGATAATTGCCATGACCGTCTCTTGGGTAATGACTTATGATAATTTGATCTCGATTATTCCAGAATATTTGGAACGATCCGATCAAGCGACGATCAATGCTATTCCTACTTTTATTACCCTGGCAGAATTTGAAATTGCTCGTGAGGTTAAAACCCTCGGTCAACTTCAAGTGGCAACGTCCGCAATGAACTTTGGTAACCCACAATTGGCAAAACCCGCGTTGTGGACAAAAACAGTTTCAATGAACTATACCAATGCTTCTGGTGTAAGAACGCCAATACTGTTGCGCAAGTACGAGTATCTGACAAATTATTGGCCTAACAATACAAATACATCAGCCCCTTTGTTTTATGCAGATACTGATTGGGATCATTGGTATATCGCTCCGACACCTGACCAGGCATACAATTTTGAGGTGTTGTATTACGAACGCTTGCCTCCTCTAAGCTCTACAAACCAAACAAATTGGCTCACGCGCAATGCGCCAAACGTTATGTTGTACGGAACTTTATTGCAAGCCATGCCTTATCTTAAAAATGACCAGCGCGTAATTTTCCAACAAAAATACACTGAAGGTATCAAGGCGCTGAAAGACGAAGACGTATCACGCGTGGGTGACCGACAAGCCGTTGCTGTGGATAGCTAATCATGACTACATATACCAGTCCTTTTACAGGTCAGACAATTAATCCGGCACAAGTGTCGTATGAAAATTTGACCATTAGTGGTTCAGTCACCCTGCAATGGCCTATCAACGGGAACACAACAAACGTTGTTGCTGGCATTATCGAAGTAGCAGCGACCACTGTTGGTTCAGCGTTAGTGCTTCCTGCAGCTAC
>Ga0208741_10001281_pt1 | contig 10172 bp, 1 predicted proteins | sample CryBogCBE03Jun09_FD_184576 | JGI IMG/M metagenome (GOLD analysis project Ga0208741, IMG submission 184576) | Freshwater microbial communities from Crystal Bog, Wisconsin, USA - CBE03Jun09 (SPAdes) | ecosystem: Environmental > Aquatic > Freshwater > Lake | place: Crystal Bog, Wisconsin, USA...
CTGATTTCTTCATATTATACATGGCAGATTCGTATAAACCAATTTGCCTATAAAACCCGCCAAGTACCCAATAGCAAGTGGTTAATCCAATTGAATCTTTATTTTTTTTATAATCATTTAATTTTTCAGTAAAAAACTGAAAGCCCTCCCTGAGTCTATTTGAATTACGGTATGGCAATCGTAATTCACCTAAAAATGCTTGTGCCAAATATTTAGCCCGTGGTGTTTTGCTATTATCTAATTTTTGGACATTTAGCTTTCCATATTCGATCGCTTTGAATTTATCGGAGAGTAACAGGCTTTCCAAGATGGAAAACTTTACTGCATAGCTTAGATCCTCGTCATTCCCTTTTATAAACTGGCCCGCGGCTTTTTCCAATTGTAAAATTTGCTGACCTGTTAATGTAGCAATACTAACCAACAATGTCCGTGCTTTATTGAAGGTTAGGGTATCTAGCCCTTTTGGCGTATTACCTTGATATAGCATAACAATAGCAGAGTCAACCTTTGATTGCTGGGCTTGTAATCGATTAACCAATAACAACATAGTTGCTGCTATCATTATGCTGAAACTAATTTTAATGTAAGTCATATGCTTATCGATGCTAATATTTTGAAGCCTTGAATTAGTATGGCAACACAATTAAGAATACGCTTCCCTCGCCTTCTTTCGATTCCACCCTTATCTCCCCTCCGTGCGCTTTTACAATGTCATAACTCAAGCTCAGCCCTAGCCCTGTACCCTCACCGGTGGGCTTGGTGGTAAAGAACGGCTGCATAATTTTTTCTTTAACTGCATTGGGCATGCCGGTCCCATTGTCTTTTACCATAATGGTTACTTGTCCGTTTTGGGTTTCAGTTGTAACAGACACCTCAGGTTGATACGAAGCACCCGCTATTTTACACTGTTGGTGTACGGCATAAAAAGCGTTATTAAACATATTCAGCAACACGCGGCCAATATCTTGGGGCACCATGTTTACCTGGCCAATGGTTTCATCAAAATTTGTACGCAGTATGGTGTTGAAACTCTTATCCTTTGCACGCAGGCCCTGGTAGGCAAGCCGTAAATATTCATCGGCTAACTTGTTGATGTCGGTCGGTTCTTTTTGCCCTGTGCTTTTACGGCTGTGCTGCAGCATGCTTTTTACAATAGCATCGGCACGTTTGCCATGGTGGTTTATTTTTTCTAAGTTTTGCTTAATGTCTGCTGAAATGGCTTTGGCTTCTTCCATATCGCCTTTGTTCAACTCGCTTTCCATTTCATCCAATAACTCTTTGCTCACCTCACTGAAATTATTCACAAAATTCAGCGGGTTTTGTATCTCGTGCGCAATGCCTGCCGTTAGTTCACCCAGGCTGGCCATTTTTTCTGCCTGCACCAGCTGGTTTTGTGTTGCTTTAAGCTCGGTAAGGGCTTCGTCAACCTGGCGTTTGGCGGCTTGCAGTTTAATAAAATCTTCGTAGCGGGCATACGCAGTTGAAAATGCATCCGCCAGGGATTGTACCAAGTTTCTTGCATCTTCCTGCAAGGGTTCTGTATTGCCAACATACAACATGCCTTGTAAAAAGGGGAAGAAATGTAAATCGAGGGAGGTATCGGGCCGTTCAGTTACATATTTTCCACTTGATGCTACTGTACCCTGCATTACCAAGGTTTTGGTATATTCTGCAAACTCTTCGGCGCTCCAGTGCATGGTGGCTATTTGCTTTTTACGCCAGGCCGGCAATACGTCAAGGCCAATGCCGCCAGCGTCAATAGGTTGGTCGAATGCAGCAATGGCATTGCCGTCAGGCGTTGATAAATGGGTGTGTATCATAGCTGCTTCCTCATCCACAATAAACACGCCGCACCGTATAAACGGCACGCCCAACATGGTCAGTTCGTTCCATACCAATGGCGTTATCCGGTCAAGGTCGTTGGTGCTGCGCATACTGGCAATTTCGGCGCGCACCCTGTCAAGCGAGGCTTGTTTTACCGCTTCGCGGGCCCTGGCTTCAGCTGTTTGCAGGTCAAGAAAACGGGTATAGGTTTGTTCAAAAACCTTTCCAAAACGCATTACCACGGCTTGCTCGGCTTCGGTATACTTGTGGCTGCTATAATTGAATATGCTAAACAGCACATTTTTCGTTACTACAGAATAGCTGTTATAGTCTGGGGCATCATAAAAAAGGTCAACCTCGGCTTGTGTATAATTGGGGAGTGGTGACGCGGCGCTGAACCAATGGTCGAGCATTTGGTTTTTTTCGTCGAACGTTAGTTTGGTTGCGTAACTGTCTAAACCGCCGTTTATTGCCGCTAGGGCATCATTAAATAACGGATGGTCAAACATAGGCCATGTTATCTTTGACGGGAAGTTTTGTATCTGGGACGCCATCCATGTGAAAGCAAAATTTCCGTTCCGGTAATCGAGACTAAAACTGGCAGTTGTGATGATAAAATTTAAATGGACCAACTGTTCATACACCAATTGAATAACCTCGGCCAGCTCCTCGCTTTTTTGCATGGCCATGGTACGGCTTCGCACCCGTTCCAATGCCAACTGTATTTGCCCTTCCCTTGCCTGCGCTTCGGCCTGTTCTAAATCTTTAAAGCGGGTGTAGGTTTGTTCGAATACTTTGCAGAAGCGCATCACAACAGCCTGCTCTGCTTCGGTATAAGCATAGCCGGCGTAATTAATGATGCTAAGCGATACCGTTTTAATGATTGCGGTATAGCTGTAATAGCCAACGGAATTATAAATACGGTCGTGGATTTCAGGTAGGTAATCAGGCAGCGGGGAGGCACTTTTGAAAAAATATTCCCAAAATTGTTTCGTTTCAACGGTTGTTAAGTTGCAAACAGCATATTCAACACCTGTTTTTTTTGCTTCCCGTAAAACACTAAATACCGGGTGGTCAAAAAAGGGCACCATCCACCGGGCCGGTTGCGTTAAATTGGCCGAAGCTACCCAAATATTATATTCATTTTCAACCTCCAGAAAATCAGTACTAAAATTGGCCGCGCTGATGTTGAAATGTAAGAGTACAAACTGGTTGTATATCAGCTGAATCACGTCGCTCAGTTCCTCACTTTTTTGCATACCCATCGTGCGGCTGCGCACGCGTTCAAGCGAACCTTCTATCTGTGCTTCACGGGCCTGGGCTTCTGCTTTTTGTAGGTCGTTAAAGCGGGTATAGGTTTGTTCGAATACCTTTCCAAAACGCATAATCACAGCCTCTTCTGCGTCGGTATAAGCATAGTCCCAGTAATTGACTAAGGTTAGTGCAACCGTTTTCATTAAAACCCCATAGCCATAAAATCCCGGTGCGTTGTAAATACGGTCTATCACATGGGCTGGTTCATCTGGAATTGGGGAGGAGTTTTTGAAAAAATGGTCCCACAATTGGTTCTTTTCACTAAACGTTAGTTTGGTTACAAAATGATCTAAACCTGCATCTTTTGCTGCACGTGGGATATTGAAGACCGGGTGATCAAAATAAGGGGTAAATGTCATCGAAGGATAGCGTTGTTCGGGCGTTGCAATCCAAAGCCTGAAATTATTGTCAGCCCGGTGATCCATGTTGAAAGACGCACTGTCAACCTTGAAACCTAAATGGAGGAACTGTTCAAAGGTCAGCTGAATAACTTGGGCAAGCTCCCCACTCTTTTGCATAGCCATAGTGCGGCTGCGCACCCGCTCCAGTGCGGCTTCAATGCTGGCTTCGCGGGCCTGTTCTTCGGCTTTTTGCAAGTCATTAAAGCGTGTATAGGTTTGGGCGAAAACTTTGCCAAAGCGCATTATCACAGCCTCCTCTGATTTAGTATAGGCATAGCCCGAATAATTATTGATGCTAAGCGACACCGTTTTAATTATTGCGGTATAGCTGTAATATCCAGGCGAGTTATAAATAAGGTCCTGGATTTCAGGCGGGAATTCGGGCAGCGGCAAGGTATTTTTGAAAAAATGGCCCCAAAATTGTTTCGTTTCGTCGGTTGTTAAGTTGCAAATAGAATGATCTGCACCGGATGCTTTTGCTTCAAATAAAATTTTAAATATAGGGTGATTGAAACAGGGCACCGACCACCTTGCAGGATAAGTTAAACTTGCCGATGCCACCCAAATGTTATATTCATCTTTATTTTCCAGAAAATCCGTACTAAAATTGGCCGAGCTGATGTTGAAATGTAACAGTACAAACTGGTCGTATATCACCTGTATCACCTCCCTCAGTTCATCACTTTTTTGCATGCCCATCGTGCGGCTGCGCACGCGTTCAAGCGAGGTTTCTATCTGTGCTTCGCGGGCCTGGGCCTCCGCTTTTTGCAAGTCATTAAAGCGTGTATAGGTTTGTTCAAACATCTTACCAAACCGCATCAGTGTGGCGTTCTCAGCATCGGTGAAGGGGATGCCTGTAAGATTTTGGACATATAGGATAACATTCTTTAAAATAACATGCGATGTCATCCAACCCGGAGCACCGTAAACCATTTCCAATAGTTCCGGCGGAAATGAAGGCAAATTTTTTATAACATGGTCAATAAATGTATTTTTCTCTTCGAAGGTTAAGCCGGAGGTATAAAAACCAAGCCCTTTTTCCTTGGCTTCCTTGTAGCGGTTAAATTGTGGGTGATCAAAATATGGAGTATGTAATTTGTTAGGAAATACTGAGTAAGAATTGGCAATCCAAAAGTTAAAGTCATCACTATCCATGTAATCCAGTGCAAAACCGGCCCCATCTATTTTTAAACCTAATTGTATAAATTGTTCATAGATCAACTGGATCACTTGCCCGAGTTCGTCACTTTTCTGCATACCCATGGTACGGCTGCGCACCCGCTCCAACGCGGCTTCTATTTGAGATTCGCGGGCCTGGGCTTCCGCTTTTTGCAGGTCCTTAAAGCGGGTATAGGTTTGTTCGAATACCTTTGCAAAACGCATTGCCACGGCTTCTTCGGCTTCCGTAAAAGCATAGCCCTGAAAATTGAGAATGCTAAGTGAAACCGTTTTTAATAGTACGGTGTAGGAGTAATACCCGGGCGTATTGTAAACCCGGTCGCGGTCTTCAAGTGGAAAATCGGGAAGCGGTGATGTATCATTGAAATAATAGTCCCAAAATTGATTTTTTTCTTCGGCTGTAAGGTTTATTATGCAATGATCTGAATCGTTGTTTAATGCGTCAATGGCGACATTAAACACCGGGTGGTCGAAATAGGGGTGAAATATCTTCGTTGGATAATTTACATTCGTCGCTGCGATCCAAACATTAAAACCATTATTTGCACGGTAATCCCTGATATCCGTGCTAAAATTGGCGGCGCTGATGTTAAAGTTTAAAACCACGAATTGATCGAATACTATCTTTATCACATCGGCCAGCTCCTCACTTTTTTGCATGGCCATCGTTCGGCTGCGCACCCGCTCCAAGGCCAACTGTATTTGCCCTTCCCTTGCCTGCGCTTCGGCCTGTTCCAAATCCTTAAAGCGCGTATAGGTTTGTTCAAATACTTTGCAGAAGCGCATCACAACAGCCTGCTCTGCTTCGGTATAGGCATAGCCTGCGTAATTAAGGATGCTTAGCGACACCGTTTTAATGATGGCGGTATAGCTGTAATACCCGGGCGCAGCGTACATGCGGTCGCGGATTTCAGGAGTAATATCGGGAAGCGGGGAAGTGTTATTAAAAAAATAGTCCCAAAATTGCTTCTTTTCTTCGGCTGTGAGGTTTACTATGAAATGATCTGAACCGCTGTCTTTAGCCGCAATAGCGATATTAAAAGCCGGATGGTCCAAATAGGGGTGGTATATTTTTGTTGGATAATTTGCATTTTTCGATGCGATCCAAAACTGAAGACCGTTACCTGACTTATAATCCCCAACATCTGTGTTAAAATTGGCTGCGTTGATCGTGAAATTTAAACCAACGAATTGATCGAAGATTACCTGTATCACCTTGGCCAGCTCCTCGCTCTTTTGCATCGCCATAGTACGGCTACGCACACGCTCCAATGCGGCTTCAATGTTGGCTTCACGGGTCTGTTCTTCCGCCTTTTTCAAGTCGAGGAAGCGGGTGTAGGTTTGTTCGAAGACCTTGCCAAAACGCATTACCACGGCTTCCTCCGCTTCCGTATAAGCATAGCCCAGGTAATTGGTTACAGTTAGCGCAACTGTTTTCATTAATACCCCATAGCTATCATATCCCGGCGCATTGTAAATATGCTCCAGCATATCGGCCGGTAAATCAGGAATTGGTGATGAGTTTTTGAAAAAATGATCCAAATATTGGTTCTTTTCACTTAACGTCAGTTTGGTTACAAAATGATCGGAACCTGCATCTATGGCACCACTTGGGATATTGAAGACCGGGTGATCTAAATAAGGTGTAAATACCATCGAAGGATAGCGTTGATAGGCCGATGCTATCCAAAGCCTGAAATTATTGTCGGCCCGGTAGTCCATGTTAAAAGTCGCAACGTTGATCTTGAAACCTAAATGGACGAATTGTTCAAATACCAGCTGTATAACCTCTGCAAGCTCCCCGCTCTTTTGCATAGCAATTGAGCGGCTACGTACCCGCTCCAAGGCCAACTGAATTTGTGATTCCCTTGCTTGCTCTTCGGCCTTTTGTACGTCAAGAAAACGGATATACGCCTGTTCAAAAACTTTTGCAAAACGTTTTAAAATGTCATGTTCTGTGTTGGAGAATGAGTCGCGGGAATAACTATTTAATTGCACGGCCGAATGACTGTATATTGACCATGCTATCGTCCAGCATTTTGCCCCTAAAACCATTTCCCTTCTTTCAGGGGTGGTTTGCTTTAAGCCGGAATGCTCAAAAGCGTAGCTGAACCACGTATTCTTTTCCTCGGTTGAACATGTCATCGTAAAAAAATCAACGCCTTTTTCAACGGCATCAAACAATTGTTTTGTAGGAAAAAAATCAATTTCTGGGATATACATACAGGAGGAATAAATATGTCGGGGTTCTGCCAACCATAAGTCAAAATCCCTCCTGCCTTTATAAAAAATAATAAAGTTGACGGAATCCATTTTAACATCCAGTTCTAGCAACTGTTCATAGATAGTGTTGATCACCTCCTGTAGCTCATCACTTTTACGCATGGCCAGCGAACGGCTACGTACTTTTTCCAATGCCGCTTCTATTGCTATGTCACGGGTTTTGTCGTCCAGTGCAAGCGTTTTTTCCGCCAATGCTTTTATCAGCTCGGCATTTTGTGCCGCCAACATTGTATCCAGTTGACTGTTCATACTATTTATAGGGGTATTGTGATGATAAAGACTGTTCTATCCCGCCGCTCTAAAAATATCTCCATGCTATGCGCCTGTCTGAACAATGATTTGGGGGGGGCTTTTGTAATTAGGAAGATTCTGCCTATTTAATTCGCAGTGTTACTATAAACTCAGTGCCGCCACCCCCTTTTACCCCTGCCCTATTTCTCCAAATATGCCTTAGCTATATCATAACTCAAACTCAACCAACGGCACGCGCCTTTGCCCGTACGTCTATTGGTAATAAATGGCTGGAATATTGTATCTATTAATTGGGGTATGGTATTCTAGGCTACTGTAGCAGGTATTGCGCAATCGCCTATTGTAGCCAAGCCGCAACTTGGTATCCCTTGGCATCGGCTCTAAATGTATGTATTTTTATTTACAATACAGCTTTAGGGTTGTGTAAACATAGGAATATAAAAAAGGGGCCCATAAGGAAATATACACCTCAGGGACCCCTAAAAACAAACTCAAGATTTTACAGCAAAATACTTACCGGCTTGCCTGCATACCGCACAGTTTTATCAACATCTTTTGTAACATCCATGTCAACACCGTGGCCTTCTCTCACCAATACCACATTAAACAACCTTTGCTTCAACATGCCTTTAAATTGCCCCTTGGTGGCACCGATGGTTAATTGGTGCTTGGCATCGTCCCAATCAAAGCGGATGGTGGCAAACTGGCCTTTCTCGTAATTATAATTGTCATTCTCATCTTCGTACAACGTAAACTGGCCATTGGCACCGGGGTAAATACGCAGTTCAATGGTATCTGCAGCCCTTTCGGCGGCATATTCCTCAAATGGCCCGAAGGGTATGATAGAGCCCGCTTTTACATACAACGGCATAATATCCAACGGCACCGCAGCATCAATGGTTTGGTTGCCCGCTGTCTTCTTCGCATCCCAAAAGTTGTACCAGGTGCTATTGGGCAGGTAAACTTTGCTGGTTTTGACATCGGGCGTTGCACCGGGCGCGCTGTACAATTGCGCCGTTATGGGGTTAACCAAAAACGCCGGGCCAAACATGTACTCGTATTTAAGGTTGTATACATTGGGGTCGCTCCTAAAATCAAACGCCAGCGAGCGCATGATGGTATAATTCTCCTGGGTAACCTTCGCCCCCAGCGAATAAATATAAGGCATCAGCCTGTAGCGCAGCTTGTCAAAATGCAGCAGGGTGGCCTTGGTGGATGCATCCCAATTGTTTGAAAACAGGGCACGCTCTCCTTTGCCATGTATACGGAAGATGGGGCAGAACGTACCAAATTGAAACCAACGGGTGAATAATTCGCGGTTGGCAGGTGTGCTCCAGTCTGGTGCAGACCAATTGTAGTGGTAGCCGCCAATGTCAGACGTCCAATACGGTATGCCCGATGCACAGGCATTAATGCCCTGCGGAACCTGCACTTTAAATGCATCAAACGTACAAGTAATGTCAGATGACCAAAGGGTTGCGCCATTGCGCTGCGTGCCTGCAAATGCCTGCCGTGCCAGAAAAAAGGCGCGCTTGCCCGGTATATCTTTCCGCCAACCTTTATAAATGCCGTTGGTGTGCACTAGGCTGTAAGTGTTAAAATAATCGATGCCTTTTCCAGTATAAAACTGGGCTTTGCGGCGCTCATCAAGCAAGGCACCGTTGTCAGGCTCACATTGGTCAATCCACCAAGCATCCCAGCCGTACCGCTTTACCAAGCTATCACGGGCCTGCTGCCAGTACATTTGCTGTGCTTTGGGGCTGTGTGCATCGTAGTAGGTGTCAAAAGTATGGGTAACCACATTGTCCCAGGTTACGCTGGTAAGCCCGCCAGATGCTTTCAGGGCATCAAAATTAGCCGTGCCGCTGCCAAACACCGGCCAAATAGAAATCATGCCGTGTATATTGGCCTTGTGTAGTTCATCCACCATATCCTTGGGGTTGGGGTAGCGCTCCGCATTCATCACGTGGCTGCCAATAGGCTGTGGTTCCCAGTAGTACCAGTCTTGCACAATCACATCCACCGGTATATGGTTGTTCCGGTAATTGTCTTTAACGCCCAGTACTTCTTTCTGCCATTTATACCTGTCCTGCGATTGAAAAAGGCCGTAGGCCCATTTACCGTACATAGGTGCTTTGCCAGTGGCATCACGGTAAGATGAAATAATGTGGTCAAAATCAGGGCCGTAAAAAAAGTAATAATCAACCAGCTTGCCGCTCTCGCATACGTATTTAAACTGTGTACTGCCCGCTTCTGCCCCTAAAAAAGTGGAAGGCGAGTAATTGTCCCACAAAAGGCCGTACCCCTTGGTGGATAATAGCACCGGTATGGCACCTGTTAGGTACTTTATGGTAAGGTCTTGGTTGCGGCCTTTATAATTGATGGCAAGGGAATCCAATGGGTGGCAGCCTAAACCAAACAACCCTTCGTTTGCAGGGCTGTTAAAAGCTGTTGTACAGTTGTACGTGTTGATGCCCGCAATGGTGGCGGCTTGCATGCCTTTTCCACCGTCGGAGGCCTCGCTTACAATTGGGTTGCCTTCTGCATCCGCATAGGCAATGGCGCTGGTTGTTTTGTTTACCGTAATCTGTAGTTTTTTTGTTGTTATCACCACATTGCCACCCACTTCCGCCACGGTGAACGATGGTGGTGCCTGCAACCATGCATTATTGATAACAAGCGATGTTTGGGCGGGAAAGGAATCCAACACGGTGTATTTCACCTCCACAATGTCGGCACGGCAGATGTTTATCTTCATCAAGCCCTCCTGTAGGCGGAAGGTTACACCCGAAGCTGACCGTTGGTAAGATTTTACCGCAGCCCCGGCGGGTACGATGGCAAAACATGCCAAGCAAAATGCTGCCAGCGCAAAACAGGAAATTTTTTGGGCAATTCGTACGGGGTTACAATCTCTGGTAT
>Ga0208741_10001286_pt1 | contig 10161 bp, 9 predicted proteins | sample CryBogCBE03Jun09_FD_184576 | JGI IMG/M metagenome (GOLD analysis project Ga0208741, IMG submission 184576) | Freshwater microbial communities from Crystal Bog, Wisconsin, USA - CBE03Jun09 (SPAdes) | ecosystem: Environmental > Aquatic > Freshwater > Lake | place: Crystal Bog, Wisconsin, USA...
AGAAGGTACCAAATTACTTTATGAAGCATTTGACCGAGGGATTAATTTTTTTGATACGGCGGCCCTATATGGCTTAGGTCACAATGAAACCCTGATGGGTGGCGATTTTCTTAAAACCCATCGCAATCATATCGTATTAGCCAGTAAAGGCGGCGTTGGTCCTGCAGATGGTAAAAGAGTCATTGATAGTCGTCCTGCGTCCATTCGTAGAGATTGTGAAGGTAGTTTAAAAAGACTCAAAACGGATGTGATTGATTTATATTATTTACACCGTTGGGATAAAAAAGTACCGATTGAGGATGCGGTTGGCACTCTAAGTGACCTAGTCAAAGAAGGTAAAGTACAAAAAATTGGCTTATCAGAGGTGTCAGGACCAACTATCAGAAAGGCCCATGCAGTTCATCCGTTGAGTGCTGTTCAAACCGAATACTCTTTGTGGACGCGTAATCCTGAAATTGCGGTCTTACCCACTTGCCGTGAACTAGATATTGCTTTTATTGCGTTTAGTCCCTTGGGAAGAGGTTATTTCAACACCTCACCGATTGATATTACGAAATTTGTAGAAAAAGATATTCGTCGTGGAATGCCCCGTTTTCATCCAGAAAACTTCTCAAGAAATTTAGTGTTCTTCGAAGCTTTGCAAGAAATCGCCCAGCAGCAAGGTTGTACGATGGCACAACTTGGTTTGGCTTGGTTATTGCAATTAGGACAAGACATTATTCCGATTCCTGGTACCACTCGAATTGATCACTTACAAGAGGATATTGATGCTGATCAGATTCAGTTAAGGCCTGAAGTTCTAGAAAAGATCAACTACGTGCTGAGTTCAGTCCCAATTTACGGCAATCGTTACAACGAAGTAAGCCAAGCCGAGGTGGATACAGAGCAATATTAATTCGAAAGTGCAGTGAGTCTAATGCTCTTTCTATTTCAACCGTATTTTGTTTCCTAGTACTTTCCCTAAAAGCACATTGTTTAGTAGTTTTATCGGTGTGCTTCAAGGATAATGACCTTTTCCTATTTTTATATGACAACTTCAAATTCATTCATACACCAGGTCATAGGTCGACTATGTCAGATTAGTGCCTCGATTGGCGGGCTAGTGCTAGTTGCCCTTGCTCTCATGACACTCGCGAGTGTCATTGGTCGAGCCTTTTTTTCATCCCCTATCCAAGGGGATATCGAACTCGTTCAACTCGGTTGCGCAGTGTGTGTTGCCTGCTTTTTACCTTACACCCAATTTCAACGCGCCAACATTATTGTGGACTTTTTCACCGATAAATGTTCAGACAAGACCAAGCAATTTCTTGATGGCTTTGGCGCCTTATTAATTGGGCTTTGTTTTAGCGTACTAGCTTGGCGTTTAGCTGTCGGTGGTTTAATTAATAAAGAAAATGGCGAAACATCAATGTTAATGAGTATCCCGGTTTGGATTCCTTACCTTTTAATGGTCCCAGGATTCGTACTCACTGCGATTGTTAGTTTTGTTCAGTCGATTGATTTATTATTCAATCGTAGTCAGGAGTCGGCATGAGTAACTTAAATATTGGCATTGGCGTCTTTGTTATGATGCTCGCCCTCATGGCAATTCGTATACCGATTGGCTTATCCATGTTTATTCCAGGTGCCCTTGGTTATATGCTGATTGCCAGCGATACGGCATTACTAAACCATTTAAAAGGTGCAGTTTATGCAAGGCTATCGGTATATGACTTATCGGTTATTCCTCTCTTTATGTTGATGGGTGCTTTTGCCATGCACGGTGGACTATCTAAAGCACTCTTCGAATTCTCGAATGCGATCTTAGGAAGATTTAAGGGCGGGATGGCGATGGCAGGTGTTTTAGCCTGTGCCGCTTTTGGCTCGATTTCAGGCTCTTCTGTCGCAACCACGGCAACGATTGCTCAGGTTGCTTATCCTGAAATGCGTAAACTCAATTATTCGGGACGCTTGGCGACTGCTGCACTAGCTACCGGCGGGACGATGGGAATCTTATTACCACCCTCTGTTACGTTGATGATTTATGCCATCATCACGGAACAAAACATCACCAAAATGTTTTTAGCTGCCTACGCCCCCGCACTTTTGGCTGCGATTGGTTACCTTTTGGCAATTGCGATTTATGTTCGACTCTATCCAGAGCATGCACCTGAACCATCAAAGCCAACCCGTCAAGAGTTTTTAAGAGCAGCTAAAAATGTTTGGCCAATTGGTCTTATTTTCACCCTCGTGTTCGGGGGTATCTACGGCGGCATCTTTACTCCGACTGAAGGTGCTTCAATTGGTACTGCGATGACTTTTTTAATTGCCACTTTAAGAGGCAATATGAGTTTGCCGATTTTGCAGAAAAGTCTTTTATCGACAGCGCAAACGAGCGGGATGATTTTCATGATTTTTATTGGCGCAGACATGATGAACGCTTGTCTGGCTTTATCTCAACTACCGAATGAGTTAGCTGGTTCAGTTGCGAGTGCGCAAGTATCACCCGTATTAGTCATGTTTTCTATTATGTTGTTTTACGTGATACTAGGCTGCGTAATGGATGAAATGTCGATGATTTTACTTACCGTTCCAGTGATCTTCCCCGTCATCATTGGCCTAGACTTTTATGGCTTACCCCCATCAGATAAAGCCCTTTGGTTTGGTGTATTAATCTTAATGGTCTGTGAAATTGGTATGATATTTCCACCAGTAGGATTAAATGTCTACATCATGAATGGTTTAGCAAAAGATGTACCAATGTCTGAAACATATAAAGGAGTTATTCCCTTTTTAATCTCAGATGCCATACGTATGGTGTTATTAATAGCTTTTCCTGGTATTACCCTGTGGTTGGTTCACCGATTAACTTAATTGATTTCTTTAGGAGTATTGAATGAAAAAACTTAGTATTGTTCTTGCAACACTTTTAGCGGGTTTAAATATCTCAACTGCGAATGCAGTGGTGACTTTAAAAGTACACCATTTCTTACCTGCTGCCTCAAGTTTTAATGTTCGCGTGATTCAACCATGGTGTGAAAAAATCGCAAAAGAATCGAATGGTGAAATGGTCTGTCAAATTTATCCGTCAATGCAACTCGGTGGCACGCCTCCGCAACTGGTAGATCAAGTTAAAGATGGAACAGTGGATATCGTTTGGGTTATCCCAACCTATGCTGCTGGTCGTTTTACAAAATCCGAAGTATTTGAATTACCATTCTTAACTTCAAGTGCAAAACAAGGATCACAAGCTCTTTGGGAATATGTCCAAAAAAATGCTATGGATGAGTACAAGGGTATTAAGCCTTTATTTATGCATACAACAGAGGGCTATGTTCTGCATTCTACCAAACCTGTAAAGACCTTAGAAGATTTGAAAGGTATGAAGATTCGAAGTGCAACCCGGATTAATGCAAAGTTAATCGCTTCTTTGGGTGCTACACCTGTTCAAATGCCGCTACCGAACGTGTCAGATTCTATCTCGAAAGGTGTGATTGATGCTGCAATGGTGCCATGGGAAGGTGTACCTGCTACAAAGATTCATGAAATTGTGAAATACCATTTAGATGCACCGGCAGGTGGCCCACGCTTCTCCAACTCTATTTTCCTGTTTGGTATGAATCAAGCAAAGTATGATAGTTTGACTCCGGCCTTGAAAAAGGTAATCGATAACAATAGTGGTCTAGCGGCTTCTGCATGGGCTGGTGCAACTGGCTTTGACGCTATTGTGGAGCCTTTTAGCAAAATGGCCAAAGATCGTGGCAATACGGTTGCGACTTTAGCTCCGGCAGAATTAGAGCGTTGGAAAAAAGCGAGTGACAACGTGGATGATGACTGGGTCAAAGAAGCCAATGGTAAAGGTGCTGATGGTGCCAAACTACTAGAAGATGCTCGTGCATTACTCAAGAAATACGAAAAATAAGCTATTTTCTTCATTTCTAACAAAGGGAGCGAGAAGCTCCCTTTTTGCTGTAAAGTATCATCATCTTTCACCTGAATTTACTATATTTATGAAAACTCAAGTTGCCATCATTGGCGCAGGCCCTGCTGGATTGTTATTAGGACAATTACTTTATAAAGCTGGGATTGATACCATCATTATCGAGCGACAGTCAAAAGATTACGTACTAGCGAGAATCCGTGCTGGGGTTCTTGAACAAGGAACCGTCAGCTTACTTCATGAAGTGGGAGTAAGTACCAGACTGGAAAAAGAGGGTTTACCGCATCATGGCTTTGATTTAGCTTTTGGGGGGCAGATTCTTAATATTGATTTGCAGGGTTTGATCGGGAGAAGTGTAACCGTTTATGGGCAAACCGAGGTTACCAAAGACCTCACGAATGCACGCTTAGAGGCTGGCCTGATTACAGTTTACGGTGCTGAAAATGTAGTTGTTTCTGGATTTGACACTAATCACCCCAAAGTCGAATACCAACTTGATGGGGTTAATCATACAATTGATTGTGATTTTATTGCCGGTTGTGATGGCTATCATGGCGTGTGTCGAGCAAGTGTCCCGCAAAATGCCATTTCTGAATATGAACGGGTATACCCCTTTGGATGGTTAGGTATTCTTTCGGATACCAAACCCGTCCAAGAAGAATTAATCTATGGTAATCACCCGGATGGGTTTTACTTATGTAGTATGCGCTCACCAACCCGTAGTCGCTATTATTTACAATGTACGCTCGATGACCATGTAAATAATTGGAGTGATGAGAGGTTTTGGCAAGCACTCCATGCCCGTTTACCTGCTCGCTTACAAGAAGTGCTAGAAACTGGTCCATCCATTGAAAAAAGTATTGCGCCCTTGCGCAGTTTCGTAGCTGAGCCCTTAAGGTTTGGTCGACTCTTTTTAGCTGGTGACGCTGGTCATATAGTCCCCCCAACCGGAGCCAAAGGGCTGAACTTAGCGGTATCGGATGTACGTTATTTATCCTGGGCTTTGATGGAGTTTTATCAAGAAAAAAATGACGCAGGGATTAAGAATTACTCTCAAAGAGCATTGGCTAGGATTTGGAAAGCCGAGAGATTTTCTTGGTCTCTCACCAATCTCATGCATCAATTTCCGGAAATGAGCCAATTTGAAAAGAAGATGCAAATTGCCGAGTTTGAATTTCTGGCAAGTTCAGAAAATGCACAAAAAGCCCTTGCAGAAAACTATGTAGGTCTCCCTTTTTAGTTTAGTTGGTAAAAGCCAAACCCATCGGAATACCGTCTGACTCTGCCTTTAAAGCTTTTATCCCATCAACTTTGACACGGTCTATTAAAAGAGGATGATTCTTTGCCATATCTTGTCGAACAACTGTCGCTCTTAAATCCGCTAAATTTTGTAAATCTTCCTCGCTTATTTTGACGCGTTGAATCAATGTTTGATGTAACTCATTAAAATACTTTTCCGTAGCTGGCCCTGCGGCTATTCCGGTACTAATTGGCAAGGGGATTCCCTGTTCTTCAAAGAGCCGTTTGATCGCTTTTTGAATACGGTCATCAGAGAATGGTATTTTTGGTAGTGGTTCATTCGGTGACAGACTAAAACCACCTCTCTTAAAAATTTGCCGGTTAACCGAAGTCGTTGCTAGTTCAAGGGCATCCACTGAAGCATCATAAGTACCATTGATTTTGAGGATCATTTTTGGTTTTTTCTCTAAACCTTTTGCTATCCTCTCTAACTTTAAGGTCTCAGAAGGTCGCAGTTGGTCAGAGCCTGGGCTAAAGTAAATACCGTTTAATGACTCAATACCGAGTAAGCGGCCAATACCGATAAAAGGGGATTTGACTATATTCTCAACAATCGTAAAAAATGCGTCCCATAATAATTTACTAATTTGAAACTCAGGACTATCTACATTACCCCTTACCTTTAAATTCAGATCAATCACACCGTCTTTATCTTCTAGCAAATAAGTAATTAGTTTCATCGGAATAAAAGTCCCCTTGTAATTAGGGTTTCGATCACCCATTTGAATTTGGTTAATCACAAAACGGTTATCGCCGACTAATTTGCCATCTTTTGTTTGATAGGACGAATCATAAGAAAGGATACCGTCCACCACATCATAACCAGCCACACTCGAATAATAGGGATTAATGGTGGCAAGTGGGATTCTTCTAAATGAAAGTTGGACATCATTGTTACGCCGGGGATCCTCAAAGGCAATTTGACCACGTATCTTCACATCACCCTGCGTTCCAACTAAACCATCAAAAGCAGCAGTTGCATAGCGATTTTCTTTTGTACTAATCCCAACTAAAGTACCTCGCAAGCCATTAATTTCTGTTTTAAAAATAGGAAGTACAGAAAAATCTGTAAAGTTGACTGTGCCATTTTTTATTGCGATCGATTTAATATTGGCATTAAATTGACTATCTTTTTGAACTTCAATTAAACCCTTATTGACCTTGTCTTTGGTGGTTTTTAATTGCTTGATTTTCTCATTTTGATCAGCACTGTCATCAGTTTGTTGCAATGTAGCAATCTGCCTTGTTAAATCAATTTTCAACGCTTCTTTTGCTGATGGTGGAAACATTCTTATGAAATTATTACTCTTATCAGCATAGATAGTAACTCTGGCTTTGAGACCATCTAACAATACTTCGTCCATCCGTAAACGGCTATCTTTTCCAATCTCGCTGTAATCAAAATGTTTTACGCGTCCAGTTTTCCAAGCTAAAAGTTCGTTTGTTTTGTCTGATTCAAAAATAGCTAAATTATTAATATTGACTTCACCACTCACTTGTAATTTGTTTTTACTGTCATTTATTTGCACGCGACCATCTGCTATCCCCGACTTTCCGAATAATTTAATATTGGCAGGCAGCAACTCTAATAAAGGCGGCAAATTTACTTCACTCAATGTCAGGTCTGACTGAAAGCGTGCTCCTTTATCATCAGAAAGATATTGCAATTGACCGCTAGCAACGCCTGATTTAGATGCTCTTGACGAATTAGGGGCTTGCATTTGTAAGAGTGGTACTAAAGAAAATCGTTCAAAATTAGAGTCTATCTCGATCGCATTGGATTGGTGAGCTACATTAATCTTAGTGGTCGCTCTCCCGCCATCAAGAATAGCTACCAAATCAATTTTTAAATCTTTCTTTTTATCTAACCAAAAATCACCCCCCAAAGAAATTGGACCCGTTTCGAGGGTTCTGGACGGTTTCTGTAACTGAAGTTTTAAGTTATTTAAATCGATTTGATACTTAGACTGCAACAAATTAACTACTTTATTTTGGTCGTCATAATTGGTTGCGCTATTCAAATCAAGTTCTTTAATCACAAAATCATTCTTAAAATGATTCAATTCGTCTTTGACTTGAATGCTTCCATCTTCCAGATGAAAATGATTGATTTTATAGACCCAAGTGCTAGGTTGATCGACTTTCTTTGGGTCAGTTGGATAAACTTTTTCAATAGCCTCAATAAATTTTATAATATTAAGTTGAGGATTTTTATGAATATTCAGAACGAGTTGGTGGGTATTAATCGTATTAATTTCAATTTTCTGCTCCAAAAGTGGCCAAATTTTGTAACTTACCTCAAATTGACCAATCGAGATAAGTCGCTCCTGATTGGATTTTTGGATAATTTTAAAGTCCGAGAAGCTGATTTTAGGATTCTGTATTGAAAACTTAAAGTCTTTAAAATCAATCAAATAACCGGTTTTATCGCCAATTTCTTGGGCTTTTTGATGTAACCAGGTCGGTAACTGGGTATAAGCATAAAAAAGTCCACCGCCAGCTAGCGTAAAAAAGATGGCGATACTAGTAAAAACTATCTTAAAATGTTTCACGAATGATTTTATGAATTTACAAAGGTTTAATTTTACATATTAAAAACAATTGCTTATAAGTTTTAATAAAAATTAACTTTTTCTCAATAATTTTGTCAACTTTAACTAAATCTAAGCGTTTAATACTCAGGTTAAGCAATAAATAGTTTCTAAAACTTGCTGAACCACCTGATTAAAGACGGAGAAAATTTATGAAAACCAATGATTTACCTAGTTCTACAGTGAATGGATTCAACGGTGCTAATGTTAGCCTCGAATTAGAACAGTTTAATCGTAAAAGAACCTCGAGAGGTTTAATGCCTGTTTCAGTAGAGGAATTTGCTGAGTTGTCCCTGAAGGTAATGGGCTTTGGTAACTGGAATAGTTCTGCGGCAATGGTTCACTAATCACGGACTCAGTATTTTCAAACTAACTGATTTTATTTCGTTAAAAAAGGAGACTAAAGTCTCCTTTTTTCAACTGCTCAACTTCTAAAATGGCTAAATCCGATTTTTCTTTTATCTATCCTTTACGAGTTCGTTGGTCTGAAATCGATCAACAAGCAATTGTTTTTAATAGCCATTATTTAACTTATTGCGATATCGGCTTCACTGAATACTGGAGAAATTCACCCTTACCGAATTTTCTAGAAATGAGTGGTTCAGGGTTAGAGTTTTTTGTAAAAAAGGCGGCCATCGAGTATCACCAGTCTGCAAAATTTGACGATTTATTGGATGTTTGTGTGCGTTGTTCTAGACTAGGCAACTCTTCGATGACAATCACCACGGAAATTTATCTTAAGTATGAATTACTCATCAATGCAGAGTTAACCTACGTATACGCCAATACAGCGACTAAAAAGAGTGCGCCAATTCCAACTGAGTGGAGAAGCTTTTTACTATCTGAGGCAGTCCCCAAGCCTTAAAAAATAAGTCGAAGGAGCCTGACGTGGGTATATCAGCATTGGGCTCAAACTCTTTACCTTTGACGTGTAAATTATTTTTTTTATTCCCGAATCGAAATGCTTTACGCTCGACTGGTGGAGTACCACCAATGAAAGAATTTAATTCCATCCCCATAATTCTTGTATAAAAATCGATGTAAGCATCCTCATGCGCCGTTGTAAGCACAATATGGTCAATATGATGAATCATCTACAGTCTCATCCATGGTTATTTTTTCTATTCATTCAGCGATATTACGCAACTCATCAACATAAGCTGGGATTGGATGAAGATCTAGAGGAAGTCCCGCTTTAATCATCTGCCCTGGTACATCATGGCCTACTATGAATGGTAACTCACGCGCAATCGCTAGCAACCTCAGAAGGTCTATACCCGTATCGAAACCCATGGCTTCCAACATATGGACTGAGTCTTCACTAGAAATATTGCCACTTGCTCCCGGTGCATAAGGACAACCACCAAGACCACCTAAAGAGCCATCAAAACGCTCAATACCGTTGTGTAGAGCAGCCAATATATTTGCGAGCCCCATACCTCTAGTGTTATGAAAATGGAAGGTGAGTTGCAAATCACTAAAGCGTTTTGTTAATGCCTGTGCCATTTGTGCTACTTGAGCTGGGTTAGCCATGCCGGTAGTATCGCAAATAGTTAGTCCCCTCACTCCTAAATCAGCAAATCGCTGAGAAAACTCTTCCACAACCGACTGCAACACAACACCCTCTAAAGGACAACCAAAGCTCGTGGAGAGTGAAACATTAATCGGGACATGACCATCTACAAAACGAATCACATTACTCAAACTGGCCACACTTTTTTCCCTTGTCATCCGCAGATTAGCTAGATTATGCGTTTCTGAAGTGGACATCACTAAATTCAATTCATCCGCTTTGGATTCCAAAGCACGCTCGGCACCCCGCAGATTTGGGACTAGCACCGTATATTCGACTCCTGGAACTCGTTGAATACGACCCATTACCTCCTCAGCGTCCCTGAGCATCGGAATTGCCTTGGGGGAAGTAAAAGAAGTCACCTCGATTTTTGCATAGCCACACTGACTTAAAGCATCAATCAATCTGATTTTTTCATCGGTTGCGATAAAGTTCGGTTCAATTTGAAAGCCGTCTCGGGTCACCACTTCATTAAAGTAAATTTTTTTCATGAGATAAGGATTAATTAGTAAAAGCTACGCCACGCTGTTTAAGCGCTTGAATTTGAATTTGATTCAGACCAATCTCTCGTAAAACCGCATCCGTATCTTGCCCAACATCTGGTGCCAACGTTTTGATGGAGCCAGGAGTTCTAGAAAGTTTTGGTAGAACACCAGGAACATCTAAACTACTACCATCTTTCATCGTAATACTTTGAATATTTTCACGGGCTCTGAAATGAGGGTCATTCGCAATATCTGCGACCGTATAAATGCGACCTGCTGGAACGGACGCTGCGT
>Ga0208741_10001289_pt1 | contig 10148 bp, 7 predicted proteins | sample CryBogCBE03Jun09_FD_184576 | JGI IMG/M metagenome (GOLD analysis project Ga0208741, IMG submission 184576) | Freshwater microbial communities from Crystal Bog, Wisconsin, USA - CBE03Jun09 (SPAdes) | ecosystem: Environmental > Aquatic > Freshwater > Lake | place: Crystal Bog, Wisconsin, USA...
CTCTAAGAGTTATAGGTTCTTATAAATCATTTAGACCGTCCGAATCTTTATTTAAACGTATGAAAACAGTATAAGAATGATTAGATAATTGATATTTGATTACTTCCAACTATTTCTCTTCTGTATCTACAACCCTATTTTTCTTTTTTTCTTCCAGATCCTTAAAGTAAGCCTTAATAAAACTATCTGGCTGCCTGCCATTCAATGCTTCGGTAGCATACACGCCCGTTGCATCATCATCGTCGTCGCCAATAAAAAACTGCGAAGATGAATTGCTATATGGTCCCACAACACCTAGATAACTATTTTCGTCACCTTTGCTGTATTTCACTTCAAACAAATAAAACTTCTGCGTTTTTCCGTTGTATTTAATACTCTTGTCGCCAATATATTTCATAAATCCATACCCATCATCTTCATTGCTATTATACAAATGACTCTCTGCAAATGAGCGTTGATTGAGGAATCGTTTAGGGAAAAGATACAGCATATTGCTATCCAACAACTCATTGTATGTACCAATCCTGAACACTTTATCGGCAGCAAGGGTATCGATGATGGCCGCATCTGGCTCTATCTTTTTCTTTACCAACAACTTCACTGCATCGCGTTTCACATAGTTATCCGAAGCATATTGAAACTTTTTTATCTCATTCCATCCCTCGGCAGTATCAAACAAAGAAAGCAATTCAACAGTGCCCGTATAATTGTTATCGGGAGTCACTTCCTTCAAAATAGCCCGGCTATTGGCAAGTATCAACGGGAATTGATTGCGGATGGAATCCATGGAGAGATAGCCACTGTCCACCAGCTTTTTGGCTAGCTTGCAAACAATAGAACTTACGCTGGAATCTTTTGTGAGCTTGAACCAAGCAGGGAAAAATGTTTTGGTCCTGTTGGGATGCAACACCAACTCATCATACAAACCATAGCCATAACCATTAACGGGTGTATTGGTCAATATCAGCGATTGAAGCTTGGCATAAGCAGCAGTCGTATCCTTTAATTTGGTAAAGAATTTCAACACAGTAAACTTTTGCTTGCCACGGTCTTCTGGCATTTTCAAATATAACTGTGCTACATCATCCACAGAAATATCATCGGGATAAGCATAAATCACATCCAACAAAAGGTTACTAGCCCCATAGTTGTCTGTAGAATCCAAAGTAAACTTACTCGGGAACTCTTTCAGTAAATAAGGAATATCCGATTTGCCAAAAAAGACATCCTCGCTCTGCTTGACTGCATCGGTGTAGGTGGCAGAATCGGTACTGTGCAACGCCGCAATAAAAGCAGTAGGACTGGATGCCAACGGATTATTGTCTTGTGCAAGAACCGTAAACTTGCTGTAAACAGAATCAATAGACTTGTCGCCAATGGCATAGGCAGGAATCAAAGACGTGAGGGTATAGCGTGTATGCCCTAGCCCAAACACCTTTACCCGATGTTGTTGTGCCGAGCGGGGTTTGGTCATGGTTGCCTCTGCCACCAATACCTTTCCAAAGTTGGAGAAGTGGATGTCCGAAACAGTTTCGCCTTCCTCCTTATTTCTCCTGATCCATTTGCTGAGGGTAGCCGTATCAATACTGTTCCAATAAAAATGACTCAATTTTTTTTGGAAGACATCATAATTAATCAATCGCTTTTCGTCGTAGCTTCTGTAGTGAACAAGAGAATCATCCGCACTGGCTGTTGTGGATGAATCTGTATCCGTCTCTTTTTTCTTGGGTAATACTTTCAGGAATGGAGCAGGCGCAAACGTTTTGAAAGTAGTATCAGGCGCCGTCTGCAAACTGTTGGACGACGAAGGCACAGGTAGCAACTGTATAGATTCCAGGAAAGACTTTGCATCCGCTTTAGCCTCGTTGTTATCCGGATAAATAACCAATGCATCATACAGCCTGTTTCCACTATAAATCATCCGTCCCATATACATCACACCCTTGGCTTGCACACCTTCATATTCGTCGGCAGTATAATGAGGTGTGTTAATTACTTTTCTTTCAAAGTGAACAACCTTCTCCCCCATTCTCTTTTCAATTCCTTCAATCTGTGACGAATCATCCATGAAGTTATATCCCTTGGTTGTTTTGGATATATATACAAAATAATAAGCCCCAACAGTTTCATCTACCGCCGTATATGTTTGTTGAAAATAGGTACTGTCGCCATCATAATCTATAGTAGGCTTCGGTTTGGGACCAGGCGTATAGATGGAGAAATAATCATCCTCAAATGTCTTTTGAGACCACGTCAACTTAAACTTTGGTAATACCTTGAAGGAACTAAAAAAGGAATCTACTCTGGTATTTACTTTCTCCATACTGTTACTCAGCAACATAAATAGGTCATTACCTTTGATGAGTAACTGTAGTCTGTAATATATTTTCCCTTTGCCTTCATAATCATATTCCTTACCATCTACGCCCCCGTTTTTCACAGGCTTATCAACTACATTTATACCACCTGTACTAGTGGTCATAGACTTGGCCATTACCCCCATCATACTATCTTTGGCTCCTTTAACCGCAAAAGCTGCCGAAGCCACGTGCATGGTATAATAACCCTGATTAGTGGTGAGGTCCACAAAAGATTTCATTTTCATGATTCCGCCCATCACTTTTATTTCACTAGGAATCGAAGGCATCTTAACGAGATAACCAGCAGTTGTATCAATTACATCTACCCACGGCTGTTCCTTTTTGCTGAATACATATTTTGTGGCATGAGTGAAAGTATTGCAGAGAACAGGTTCTACGGTGTACCCCATCCTGCGCAACAAAACAATCAAGCCTGTATCTCCGGGCAAATGAGCCGCACCTGCAGCAGAAAACAACGACTGATGTTGCATAATACTATCCATCACCAATACCATCTTCTTGTTGCGGGCAATAATTACTTTGTTTTCAAATGAGCTTGGCATTGTTTCCGACCACTTATGTATTTTATTGATATCCTTTTCCAGGTACATTTTAATCAATAACTCCAAGCTATTGTCTGTTTTGCGAATGTTCTCTACAAAAGCCTTGGCTTCACCATCTTTTTCAGTCACATCATCCAGCACACTCATTTCAAAGTTCAGCGGCTCCAATCCCTCCATGGTCTTGTCTTTATCCTTGGCTATTTTATACAAGAAAGCATCCATGAATGTAGGCATATCATCTTCTTTCTTCTTGTTGGACAAAAACTTTTCTTTCATCACATAGGCCTGCTTCACAGTCAGTTCTCCCGCATTTATTTTACCTTCCTTACCGAGTCTGCTTTGCAGTTCGTCCAGATCGGATTTAGCAAGAAGTTCTTTTAATTTCTTAGCCTTTCTCTTACGGCTTGACTCTTTTGCAAATTCATTGGTAAGATAATCAGACAATCCACTGTTCAAACTATCTGGATTAAACTCCAATGCAAAGGCAGGACATTGGTCTATTGCTGCATAAAGAGAGTCGGGAAAATTGAATACCTTTTTGTTTTGAATATGGATCGTGCCATACAAATAAGAAGGGCTTTTTAGTTGCTTACCAGTTATCCTCCATAGAAGTGTATGTTCCAGTTCCTGAGATTGCGCCTTTTGTAATAATAAGGACAGCAATAAAACAATGCAGAGTTTTGAAGCCTTCATACGATTTTTAATTTAAGAGAAGTTATTAAGTGAGTAAAACAGTAAAACTTAACGAATATATAAACTGAACGTATTCAAATATCAAACTAGGCATATAAAATTTATCCCTTACTATAAAACCTCTATAGGGACAGCTTCGCCAAAAGCTTATTTTATTCTTTTGCTGAAAAGATGAGCCTATCTCTTTGCCCTATATTTGTCCCTAAACAGAACACTATTGCCACGGATTTTATTGACGGTTACGAATAATTTAAGTTATGATCAGCGGATGCAACGCATCTGTACCTCCCTTGCCAATGCGGGGTATGAACCCGTATTGATAGGCAGAAAGTTACCTAATTCTATTCCTTTGAGCGAACAGGTATTCGGGCAGAAAAGATTAAATTGCTTCTTTACCAAAGGCATCCTATTCTATTCAGAATATAATATCCGCCTGTTCTTCTATCTTCTTTTTGCAAAAGCAGATGCTTACTGTGCCATAGATTTAGATACCATCATCCCTTGCTACTTTGCCTCTCTCCTCCGAAATAAACATAGAGTATATGATGCTCACGAATTGTTTACGGAACAAAAGGAGATTGTAACCAGAAAAGTAATTCACAGATTCTGGTTGATGATAGAACGCTTTGCAGTACCCCGCTTTGAGAAGGGCTATACGGTAAACTTATTTATTAAAGAAGAATTTGAACGGAGATATAATGCCAGCTATGAGATAGTGCGTAACCTGCCAGTGCTAAAACCATTAGACCAAGTGGAGAAGTTTGCCACACCTACTATCCTCTATCAAGGAGCAGTGAATGAAGGCAGAAGCTTCGAAACCTTGATACCCGCCATGAAAAAAGTAAAGGCCCAACTGTTGATATGTGGCGTTGGCAACTTCTTGAATCAGGCAAAAGCACTGGCAAAAGAACATTCTCTGGAAAATAAAGTAATTTTCAAAGGAGCTGTATCGCCCAAAGAACTGAGGCTCATCACCCAACAATGTCATATAGGCGTAATGCTTTTTGAAGACACCGGACTGAACCAATATTATTCTCTTGCCAATCGTTTCTTCGATTATATGATGGGAGGCATACCGCAACTATGCGTGAATTATCCCGAATATGCCGCCATCCTAAAAGAACATCCCTTTGCTTATCTAATAAATGATACTTCTGAAACAACGATTTCGGATGCATTGAACAAATTGTTGACTAATAGTGTTCTTTATAACTCGTTACAATCAAATACGATGGCTGCCCGTAACACACTGAATTGGAACGAGGAAGAAAAGAAATTGATAACGTTTTGGAAACAGGTCTTGTAAGGCTCTTGAAATACATTGGATAAACATCTTCATATCATCACATTAAATGTTCCGTACCCTGTCGATTATGGCGGTGTGTTCGATTTGTTTTATAAACTCCCAGCATTACAGGCGCAAGGGGTTAAAATACATTTGCATTGTTTTGATTATGGCAGGGGACAACAAGAAGAACTGAATAAATATTGTGTTTCAGTAGATTATTATGAGCGACAAGAAGGGCATAAGAGTGTCTGCCAAAATACGCCATACATTGTTGCCAGCAGGCGCAATGAAACTTTGTTTCAAAACTTATTGAAAGACGATTACCCCATTTTCATGGAAGGCGTGCATTGTACCTATCTACTAAGAGACCCACGCTTTGAGAACCGGAGAAAGTTTGTTCGGATACACAATGTGGAGTATGAATACTACCACGATCTATATAAGTCTTGCTCCTCCCCTCTCAAAAAGATGTATTACCTACGAGAGAGTAGCTTACTGAAGAAATATGAGCATGAGATAGCCTCCAAGGCAACTGCTTTCTGGGGTGTTACATACAAAGACGTTAATACCTACAGAACAGAATTTTGTTGCAAGACCATTGATTACCTGCCTTTGTATTTGCCACCATCTTGGGAAGTAAATTGTGCAGCAGGAATGGGACATTACTGTTTGTATCAGGCAGATTTGAGTGTTGAAGTAAACGAAAAGGCCGCAATCTGGCTATTGGAAAAAGTTTTCAGCAAGATTGAAGTACCTTTTGTTGTTGCAGGAAAGAACCCCTCCAAAAAACTGGAAGCACTTGCACACGAACGTATGCACACCTGTATTGTTGCCAACCCAACCGAGTCACAGATGCAGGATATGATTGCAAAAGCACACATCAACATACTGCCATCTTATCATACAAGTGGTATCAAGTTGAAGTTATTGAATGCCTTATATAATGGCAGACATTGTTTGGTGAATGAGGCTACTGTGGTTGGAAGCGGATTGGAAAAAGCTTGTCATATTGGTAGCTATGCGAACGACTTCATCCAAATTATCAGTACGCTGAAAGACCAACCTTTTAATAAAGAGGAAATAACAAGAAGGCAAGAATTGCTGTTGAATATGTTCAACAACGAAGCCAATGCAAAACAACAGGTGAAATGGATTTGGGGATAGATTCCAAACTATAACTATATCCTTCTCTCTACAACGATCTAATTCTCAGAATGTAGTACTATTCTCCTCAGCTATATAGTTGCTACTGTCGAAAACACGCCCTCTTTCGGTTTTTAATATGCGGGACGGGTAACGATTGATAACAATAAAGTCGTGTGTAGCCATCAAGATAGTCGCTCCATAATCCTGCACTATCTGAAACAGGAGCTGCATGATTTCATCACTGGTTTCCGGATCAAGGTTTCCGGTAGGTTCATCGGCAAGTATTAATTTGGGAGAGTTCAATAAAGCACGAGCAATATCCACACGTTGTTGTTCGCCACCACTCATTTCGAAAGGCATTTTGAAGCCTTTACTTTTGAGTCCTACTTTATCCAACACATCATTTATTTTTTCTTCAATCAGTTGTTCATCTTTCCAGCCAGTTGCTTTCAGCACAAACTTCAGGTTATCGTGCACATTCCTATCTGTCAACAATTGAAAGTCCTGAAACACTACGCCCAAGTTCCTTCTCAAAAAAGGTACTTTCTTCCAGTCCATCTCACTCAGGTCGAAGCCTACCACATTGGCCTTACCTTCTTTCAGGCTAAGTTCGCCATATAAAGTTTTGAGAAGACTACTCTTTCCTGTACCTGTCTTTCCCACAAGATAAACAAATTCACCTTTCTCTACCGTGAAGTTTACATCTTCCAGAACAAGGCTCTGACCTTGGTAAATATTTACATGCTCGAGTGATATAACTGTTTCTGACATAAACTAAAATTTGAACTTGTAATTAGAACGTAAAAAAGACATTGTTATTTTAAAGGATTTCTACCACAATGAACACCAAGATAAGAAACACAAGGAACACAACGGCTAATTTAGCATACAAAAAACCTTTTGCGACCATTGTGAAACCCCTTGTGTCCTTTGTGGTTAACTATTCTTATCCTAATAAACTATTTCTCCAAATGCTCCACTCAAAACTAATTCTTTTTTATCGGATGGATAAACCCTTCCTACAATCTTTGCCTCGATATTAAACTGATTGGCAATGGCTATCATTTCTTTTGCAGCCGTTTCATTGGTAAATACTTCCAAACGATGCCCCATATTAAATACCTGATACATTTCTCTGTAATCGGCCCCAGAGTTTTCTTGTATCAATTTGAAGATGGGAGGTATTTCAAAAAGATTATCTTTTACAATCTTCAATGGTTTGGGCAAATACTTCATACACTTGGTTTGTCCACCACCACTGCAATGGATGATGCCATTAATTGCGTCGAAATGACTATCCAACAAAGCTTTTAATAAAGGAGCATAAGTTCGGGTTGGGGAAAGAAGCAACTTGCCGATAGTCAACCGTTCACCGTTAACCGTCGACAGAGGGTCGCTATCGGTTGACGGTAAGCGGTCTGCGGTGAACAAGTCAGTTACCCTATTCTTACCTATATAAACCACTTCACTTTTGAGTTTAGGTTCAAAGGTTTCAGGGTATTTATCCGCATAATATTTACTCAACACATCATGCCTCGCACTAGTCAATCCATTGCTGCCCAATCCGCTGTTGTATTCCGTTTCGTAGGTCGCTTGTCCACTACTGCCAAAGCCTACAATCACATCTCCTTCACCAATTTTATCGTTCGTAATGAGTTTATTCTTGGGCCAACGAGCAGTCATCGTACCATTTACAGCAATGGTTCGCACTACATCACCAACGTCGGCCGTTTCGCCACCGAGGTAATGAATGTTTACGCCATAAGCCTTCAACTGATTAAAAAACTCCTGTGTTCCATCAATCACTTGAGCCAATACTTCACCAGGGATGATGGCTTTATTTCTATCAATAGTAGAAGAAAATAATAAGTTATCACATACGCCCACACAAAGCAAATCGTCCAGGTTCATTGCAACGGCATCCTGTGCAATTCCTTTCCAAACGGAGATATCCCCTGTTTCTTTCCAGTATAAATAAGCCAGAATACTTTTAGTTCCTGCACCATCAGCGTGACTGATATTTACCCAATCGGCATCACCACCAAGATAGTCGGGATACATTTTGCAAAAGGCATTTGCATACAAGCCTGCATCCAGATTTTTGATAGCAGCGTGTACTTCTTCTTTCTGTGCCGAAACCCCCCGTTGTGCGTATAGAGACATAATAATGAAATGATTTAACTCCAAAACCTAAAGTCTGCGAAAGTAAGTAATGGCGAGGAACTATCCTTTTTGTTTCAATAATTTTTGATTCTTCAAATTGCCCACTCCTCATATACATTGCAACACTTAAGTGTCCTATTAAACCCAGTTTCTATCAGAAGTATCATTAGGTTCATCTTTAGCCTATTGTTGGGTACTATCCATTTTGTTGTTACACTTCTTATATCGTATAGCCAACACTCAAAACAGAAAGCTTCAAGCCCTCCACTTTCAGCAGCTCCGTGCCACAGGCTTCTATGGAGGCACCTGTGGTAATGATATCATCTATCAGAGCAATGTGTTTGCCCTTTAAGTGAGTGTCATCGGTTACTGCAAAAGCGTGTTCAACGTTGTCCCATCGGCTGCCTAAGTTCTTGTGGGTCTGTGTTTCGGTATATATGATCCGACTGATACCCTCATTTATGATTGGCTTCTTCCAAACGGAAACGATTCCCTCACAAATCATCTGCGATTGGTTGTACCCTCTACTTGCTTCTCGCTTAGGGTTCAGTGGAAGTGGAATCAAAGCATCTACTGCATCAAATCTGGTGGTGGCGAGTAACTGATAACCCAATAGCTTTCCCAAGTAATGCCCCATTTCTTTGTTGTTTCTATATTTCAGTTCATTAATCAGGTGTTGCAATAAGCCATTCTTAGAAAAATAATATCCTGCTCCTGCTTGTTCAACTTTAATTCGTCCATAAAAACGCTTTTCCAGTGGATTGACTGCGGCAGCTACAAAGCCTGTCTGAGGCAGTTGGTGCAAGCATTTGGCACAAAGAAAGCTGCCTGCATTCAAGGTATCTGTGCCGCAACCTTCGCAGTTATGGGGATAGATGAGGTGAAGGAAATGAGAAAGAAGTGACTTGAACATAATTGAATTGATAATTGAAATTTAATAAGCTCCTATTTCTTATTCTTTGGGCTTCTTTCTGCCTTCGTGCCTTTGTGGAAAAAGTTCTTAAAACAATAGCTGATACACTTCATGCACCTGCCCAGCAGCCACTATTTGTATCTTGAATGATTTTGGATCGAAGCTTTTCTTGTTGTATTTACTTACGATGATCTTCTCAAAACCTAGTTTCTCTGCTTCTGCAATGCGTTGTTCTATGCGGTTTACAGCACGTATTTCCCCATTCAATCCCACTTCTCCGGCAAAGCAAACATGTTGAGGCAAGGGTACATCTTCATAACTACTCAATAAGGCACAGATGATGGCAAGGTCTATCGATGGGTCTTCTACTTTCAGTCCCCCTGCTATGTTTACAAATACATCTTTTGTTCCAAATAAGAAACCACCTCTCTTTTCCAATACGGCCAATAATAACTGTAATCTTCTTAAATCGAATCCGCTCACTGTTCGTTGTGGCGTTCCATAAACACTTTGGGTTACCAATGCCTGTACCTCAATCAGTAAGGGACGCATCCCTTCTAAGGAGGCAGCAATAGCACTTCCGCTGAGTTGTTCTTCGCGTTGGGTAATTAATATTTCTGACGGATTTGATACTACGCGCATCCCTTCGCCTGTCATTTCATAAATCCCCAGTTCAGAAGTACTTCCAAATCGGTTCTTCAATGTCCTCAGTATTCTATAGGCATAATGACGGTCGCCTTCAAATTGCAACACGGTGTCCACCATGTGTTCCAGTATTTTGGGGCCTGCAATATTGCCATCTTTGGTGATGTGACCAATCAAGAAAACAGGGGTATTGGTTTCTTTTGCAAATCGTTGAAACTCAGCTGCGCATTCTCTTATCTGACTGATACTTCCCGCCGAAGAGTCTATAATATTCGATTGAATGGTCTGTATAGAATCTACAATCACCAGTTGCGGCTGTAGCTTTTTTATCTCTTCAAAAATGGCTTGTATGGATGTTTCGGTCAGCAGATAGAAGT
>Ga0208741_10001295_pt1 | contig 10115 bp, 8 predicted proteins | sample CryBogCBE03Jun09_FD_184576 | JGI IMG/M metagenome (GOLD analysis project Ga0208741, IMG submission 184576) | Freshwater microbial communities from Crystal Bog, Wisconsin, USA - CBE03Jun09 (SPAdes) | ecosystem: Environmental > Aquatic > Freshwater > Lake | place: Crystal Bog, Wisconsin, USA...
TGTACGCAACAGGCCTGGTGTTCTGTCGGTGGCTATCAGTGCGGCCTCTATTGCTAATGTACCCGAACCACACATCGGGTTTATGAATGGCGAGGTTTTATCCCACTTGGTAGATAGTATGGTGGCAACTGCCAAAGCTTCTAGCATGGGTGCTTTTCCGGGTAGTTTGCGGTAGCCATGTTTGGTGAGTGTTTCGCCAGAAGTATCGATAAATATTTCTGCTTCATCATATTTCCAGAAAAGATTAAATACAACTCCTCTCAATTCGGATCCCGTGGATGGGCGCAGGTTTGTTTTGTCGCGCATATAGTCTACAATAGCATCCTTAACCCTCAGATTGGCAAACATATTATTGGTGATGGAAGAATGAGATACACTGCTGGTTACCGAAAAGTAGCCATCGGGTTTCATCAGCTTGTCCCATGTGATGGAGGATAATTCATTGTATAAATCGTCGGGACTATTACAAGTAAATTTTTTGAGGGAGTACATCACCTGGCTTGCACAGCGTAAGTTAAGGTTCAGGCGGATGCAATCTTGTAAGGTGCCAAGGAGCATGACGGAGGTTTGTCCGGTTTGTTCAATCTCGTAGCCCAATGCCATTACTTCTGATTCAAGGGCAGGGGCAAGCCATTTGTGACAAGTGATAACGATGCGACTTTTTGTAGTAAATATTTGCATAAGCTGCAAACTTATGCTTTAAGATAGTAATCTGGCTGATTTTGTGACTTAGAAGCTGCAGGTATTTCTACGTCTAGTGTTTGGCAGAGTGGAAGCTCCCTTTTGTTTATGTATAAATCTACCAAGCGGGAATGGTAGCAAGTAATTCTTAATCGCATCAGCCGAGCTTACTTATTGGCAAAGAACTGTACTCTAACTTGTTTGGATACTATCGATCACTACTATCTAATAACTACTATCTAGTATCTACTATCTACTATCTACAAACTAATATCTAATATCTCCTTACTTTTACCACCTTGTTTATCATTTATTTAAAAAACAAACAAATGAGTGTCGTAAAAGAATTTAGAGAGTTTGCCCTACGTGGGAACCTGATTGATACTGCCGTTGCCTTTGTGATGGGTGCCTCTTTTGGCAAGTTGACAACCTCTTTTGTAGAAGGTATAGTGATGCCATTTATTAGTATGCTCACAGGAAGTGTCAACTTCAATAACCTAAAAATAGTACTTAAGGAAGGCGCACCCGAAACCAAAGACGCTGCTGGCAAAGTGGTTGCCAAGGCGGTGGAGGAAGTGGCTGTGAAGTATGGCGTATTTATATCTACCTTGATAGACTTCTTGATTATAGCCATCGTTGTTTTTCTTGTTATCAAAACAATCAATGCCATGAAAAAGAAGGAAGCGGCTGCCCCTGCGGCACCAGCAGAACCATCCAGTACCGATAAATTGCTGATGGAAATAAGAGATTCGCTTAAAAGTAAGTAAGTTAATCGCTATAGCTACACTCATTTATTTTAGTCGATACAGCACATTGATGCCTGTAAAGTCTGCTGCATCGGCATGTGCTTTCAGGCAGAAACCCACTTGCCAATGCTTGTCAATCAGGTAACGAAAGCTATGCTGATGAAAAAGGTTGGTGTATTCGCCATAGTGTGGCGTAATGTACAATCCCATTACCTGACTGATAATAACACGCCCCAACAAAAACTCATGGCCTGCATAGATACCTGCCAATACCGAGGAGTGTTTTAGTGGACTATACGATTGTCCGGGAGCGTAGGCATCTACTTTCAGGTCATTATAATATGCCTGTAGCCCCACAACAAAGCCATGAATACGGCCAATTTGTTTGTCGGCTTCCACAAATCCACCCGCTGCATACATCCGTTGATAAGCCGCTGTTGAACCAGCCCAGCCTTGCTTGGTAACTAGCAAAGAGCCAATTGTATATCCCCAAGGACGGTTTTTCCAATAATTGTCATGTACACGATGCAACTTGGGCAACACGCTGCCAGAGGGGGAATAGAGTAAGGATACAGAGCTGGTAATCCAGTTTAAACCTTTATTGGGGCGCTTCCAGTTGCCATTAGATATATGATCGAAAGTGCCAGTTACATCCAACGATAAGTGCTTGTCTATCCTGAAACCTATTCCCGAAGCTAGTTGTAGATAAGGATTTATCCGTAGGGAATAGTTTTGATTGATGGTATCTTTCAAGGGGTCTGTGTCGTAGGGGTGATCGGAATAAGAGACGCCAATACTTGCCCGATAAAAGAAGTTGACTCGATCATTTAATCTATAAACGGGTTGTATAAAATAGGAAGCGATGGCAGAGTTACCCAAAATCCAGGTGTCATAATGAAAGTACTGTAACTGCAAACCAACCCTTGGAAAGGCACTACACAAATGATAGGTAGCAGAATCCCTTGCTTGTTTGCTGATTTCGAATCCCAGACCAAAGGGCTTGGCACCACCAATATCCTTTACGGCAGGCGTATGCACCACGGTAGAACCATAGTCTGTACGAAAACCATATACGATACCAGCAGGGGAACTTTTGTTGTATTCTGGCGAGAACTGCGCAATACCTTTTATAGCGATTAATAGAAGAAGGAGAAAGAAATTAAGTCGTAAGTTATGAGTCATAAGTTGTAAGTCGTAAGTTGTGAGTTGAAAGTCGTAAGTCGTAAGTCGTAAGTTGTAAGTTGTAAGTTATAAGTTATAAGTGCTAGGTTATAAGGCGTAATAGAAAATCAAAAGAATAAATCAATACTTAAATCATACTCATCACAGTTCCAAGCTTATCCCTTTCCACTTAAGACTTATAACTTATAACTCATAACTCATAACTCATAACTTAACCTTCCCCCTCGCTACTCTCTTTAGCCCTCTCTTTTTACCTTCTGGGGTAAAAGTGAAATTCTTTTGTGCAACATAACTAAAGGCAACAACAAAAACAGTTGTAAGTATCTTGGACGGTGTGGGATACCATCTAAACGTATCTACAAACAGCTTCAGGAAACCATAATTAAGCATCAGGCAAATAAAGACCACAGAGAAGTATTTGAGAAGTTGTTCGGACTTCTTAACGGAGGTCTCCTGAAAAACAACATACCGGCTTAGATAGAATCCCGAAGGAAAACTGACTGTAAACCCAACCAGAAAGGCGGCAATGTGTGGACTGATAATTAAATGAGGAAATATAGAGTGGAAAACAATTGGCTTCTGTTTGAAAATGTAATTGTATGAAACAAAGAATAAAGTAATGTCCAGACAGGTATTGAAACCTCCACACGCGGCATACCTGAAAGTTTGCAACGGCATCATCCTTCTAAACAGGGGATAAACAATATCTATCAGTGATAAAAGAAAGCTCCGTACGTTGTGATGTATTTTTTGCATAAATGAGGCAAATGTAAGGGTTAAAAACAGTTAGTTTTGCAGCCCACAAATAATAGCGGACAATGAGTTTAACAGGGCAGATAAAACAAGCCACCACCAAAGCAATTGCAGGTTTATACAGCGTAGAATTGGCAGAGAATGCCATATTGGTCAATGCAACCAAACCGGAGTTTGAAGGCGATTATACTGTGGTATTATTTGCTTTTGTAAAGCAGTTGAAGAAGTCGCCAGATGCTTTGGGACAAGAACTTGGCAGTTATCTGGTAGCAAACAATCCTCGGTTATTCTCGGGTTTCAATGTGATAAAAGGGTTCTTAAATTTAAGTGTAACAGATAACTTCTGGATTGATTTTCTTCAATCACAATATGACAATGCCACTTACGGACTTGCCCCAAAGAATGGCGAGAAAGTGATGGTAGAATATTCTTCTCCCAATACAAACAAACCTTTGCACCTGGGGCATTTACGTAACAACTTTCTTGGTTGGAGCATTGCAGAGATACTAAAAGCAAATGGTTATGAGGTAGTAAAGACCTGCATTGTAAATGACCGTGGCATTCATATTTGTAAGAGTATGATTGCATGGCAGTTGTTTGCCAATGGTGCCACTCCGGAAAGTACAGGGATGAAAGGCGATCATTTTGTGGGCGATTACTATGTGAAGTTTAATGACGAATATAAAAGGCAGATAGATGAGTTGACTGCCAGCAAAGGACTAACTAAAGAAGTGGCAGAGAAGCAGGCACCTATTATGTTGGCCGCACAAAAGATGTTATTGGACTGGGAAGCTGGAGATGCCGAAGTTATTGCCCTTTGGGAAAGAATGAACACATGGGTTTATGCAGGGTTCAATACAACTTATAAAGCCATTGGCAGCGACTTTGACCGCACCTATTATGAAAGCAAGACTTATTTGCTAGGTAAGGATCTTGTAGAGAAAGGATTGGAGAAAGGCGTGTTTTACCAAAAGGAAGATAGCAGTGTCTGGATAGATTTAACAGGCGATGGATTAGATGAAAAGATTGTACGTAGAAAAGACGGCACTTCTGTTTACATCACGCAGGACATTGGTCTGGCAGTTGATAAATACGAAGAATACCATTGTAGCAAGAGTATATATGTAGTGGGAGATGAACAGAACTATCACTTTAAAGTACTAAAGCTCATTTGTCAGAAACTAGGTCTTCCTTCAGCCGATGGTATCTTTCACCTGAGTTATGGCATGGTGGAATTGCCTACTGGGAAGATGAAGAGCCGCGAAGGAACTGTAGTAGATGCGGATGATTTAGTTGCAGAAATGGTAGCTATCTCTCAACAGAAAACAGAAGAACTGGGTAAAGTGAAAGACTTTGCACCAGAAGATTTGACAGAATTATACAATACGATTGGATTGGGTGCATTGAAATTCTTTTTGTTGCGTGTAGACCCTAAGAAGAAGATGGTTTTCAATCCCGAGGAAAGTATCGAGTTTCAAGGTTTCACAGGGCCATTTATACAGTTTATCCATGCAAGGATAAAGAGTATTTTGCGGAAGATGTCAGCGGAAGGGGTTTCTATAAAACCTATAGAAGCTAAACAAGATTTGTTGCCACTAGAAAAAGCAATTATTGTGGAACTGGAGCTGTTTCCGACGATTATTCAGGATGCAGCTACAGAATACGACCCTTCCAAAGTGGCTATCTATATCTATAACCTGGCAAAAACATTTAGTTCCTTTTACTCTGAATTATCCATCGCCAATGCAGAGTCGGAGGAGAAAAAACTATTGCGACTACAATTGGCACAACTTACTGCACATATCCTCAAAACAGGGATGCAGTTGCTGGGGGCAGGTGTGCCAGAGCGGATGTAGTATTCAAAGTCTAATTCAATACCAGCGGTTTGTTGATTCCAATTTGATTCTTACAGATAAGAATCTCATTCATTGGTGTCCTGAATATTTCTCTTATCATTGCATTTCTTAAATAGTTGTATGGCAACAAACAAAAAAGAAGCAGCACTTGGTTTTATATTCATAACCTTATTGATTGATATCATTGGGTTTGGTATCATCATCCCCATATTGCCGCAGTTGATACAGAACCTCACACATGGAACTGTCAGCGAGGCTTCACGCTATGGTGGATTACTCATTTTTGCGTATTCCCTCATGCAGTTTGTTTGTTCCCCAATCATAGGTAACCTGAGTGATCAATTTGGACGGAGGCCTGTTTTATTGTGTTCCCTCTTTGGCTTTGGAATTGATTATTTATTTCTTGCTTTTGCTCCTTCTATCGGGTGGTTATTTGTTGGAAGAATGATTGCGGGAATCACTGGTGCAAGCATCACTACAGGTTCTGCCTATATTTCAGACATTAGTACACCAGAAAAGAAAGCACAGAACTTTGGAATGATTGGCGCCGCATTTGGACTAGGATTTATCATTGGACCAGTATTAGGTGGTCAATTGGCTCATTTTGGTATTCGATGGCCTTTTATTGGTGCCGCTTGTTTATCATTGATTAACTGGTTGTATGGATTCTTTATTTTGCCTGAGTCTTTGGCAAAGGAAAACAGAAGACGCTTTGAGTGGAAAAGGGCAAACCCTGTGGGGTCTTTAAAACTATTGAACAAATATCCTGTGATTTCGGGGTTGGTTATTTCCATTACACTCATTTATGTTGCTTCGCATTCTGTGCAAACTACCTGGAGTTACTACACAATAGAAAAGTTTGGATGGTCCCCTACCATGATTGGTTATTCGCTAGGTGTTGTAGGAGTCTGTGTTGCAATTGTACAAGGACTATTGATACGCAGGATAATACCCAGACTTGGTCAAGAGAAAAGCGTTTATACGGGGCTGGCTTTATATGCAATTGGGTTTACCTTGTTTGCCTATGCCTCACAAACCTGGATGATGTATGCTTTTACTGCTGTTTATTGTTTGGGTGGTATTGCAATGCCCTCCATTCAGGGTATTATCTCTACACATGTACCTCCAAATGAACAGGGCGAATTGCAAGGGGCTCTAACCAGTCTGATGAGTGCAACCTCTATCATTGGCCCTTTGATAATGACAAATGTATTCTCTTATTTTACGTCAACTGCGGCGCCCATTCATTTTGCAGGTGCACCATTTATTGTAAGTGCTGTATTAACAATCATCAGTTCTGTACTTGCCTACAGAAGTCTTAGAACAAAGTCATAAGCTAACAGACTTTGCATGACTTGAAGTATCACTAAAATACATTAATCTCATTATACAGTGTATCCCTTTCAACTGGTTGTCTTTTCACTTGTTTTATCAATGAAACAAGTTGCTCCGTATTCATCGTAGGACTCTGTTCTTCGCTGCCAGCCATAGAATATATCTTGGTGGTATCATCAATTGTTCCATCAATATCGTTTACGCCAAAGCTTAAAGTCAATTGTGCATTCTTTCTGCCAAGCATCGGCCAATAAGCCTTAATATGTGGGAAGTTATCTAGATAAAGCCTTGCTACTGCATACACTTTCATGTCTTCAATAGTAGTACTTTCTGGTATATGACTCATGTCATTATCCTTATTCCTGAATTTTAATGGAATGAACGTGTTGAACCCACCTGTTTCATCCTGTAGTTTTCTTAACCTGTCCATGTGGTCTATCCGGTGCGCAAAACTTTCAATATGCCCGTACAACATCGTTGCATTACTATGCATGCCAAGGTTGTGTGCTACTTTATGAATGTGTAACCATCCTTCCGCATCTACTTTATCCTCACATATTTCTTTCCTTACTTCTGGATGAAATATTTCTGCACCACCGCCCGGTAATGAATCCAAGCCGGCTTCATGGGCCAGTTGCATTCCTTCTTCAGTAGAAACCTTTGCTTTTCTAAACATATAATCCAGTTCCACAGGTGTAAAACCTTTTATGTGTAACTCTGGACGGTGTGCTTTAATTGCCTTTAATAAATCTATAAAGAAGGAAAGTGTCATCTTTGGATGTACGCCACCAACAATATGAACTTCAGTTACTGGTTTGCCATCATAGCTTTTTACAATGTCCAGCATTTGGTCGATGCTCAATTCCCAACCTTCTTCTTTGTGGGCATACAAACGGGAGTAGGAACAGAATTTACAGCTGAACACACACACGTTGGTTGGTTCTATATGGAAGTTGCGATTGAAATACGTTTTATCTCCGTGTTTCTTTTCACGCACATAGTTTGCCAAGGCGCCTAAATAAGCCAATGAACCACGTTCAAACAAAATGACGCCATCATCAAAACTTATCCTTTCATCGTTCAGTATTTTAGTACCTATCCGTTGCAAATCGGCATCTTTCACACTCGCCACCAACGCTTCTGTATCATTTATTGTAGTTGTCATATCTAATTTATAAAGTTTGCAAATTTAATAGTACTAGTTTAACGTTGTGCAATAAGATTTGGTTTGATGACGAAAGTCATAACTAAGAGAAGTGGCTGTTAAGTTGATTACAAAGACGTAGATTTCTTGATGAAATGCTTGATTTTATAAGGTACAATTTAGAAGCTGGTTGCAAGGGCAATGCGCAACCGAAAGGGGTGCGAAGCAATCCGCACACATATAACTCTGTTGGATGAAGTAAAAGCTGAGAAAGACTTACTGGATACTATTAAAAAAGCCGCACTGTTTTCAGTGCGGCTTTTTTGTTTTTAGACTAGATGCTACAAAGGCTTTTTAGCTCACAATACCTTTGAAACTAGTTGCTATTGTTCCCAAAACATTCCGGGTATTGTAATAGCGGGCATACCCAATAAAACTTTTTCCCAAAGCAGCGGGCGGAAACGTTACGCCACCTAATCTGGTGTTGTACAATCTGTTCATCGTACACTCCGCTTCCAATGGCTGGGTGCCACCAATTGGGTAAAAGCCAAACATAACCGATGTACCCACTTGTCCATCAGGTCGGCCTCCAGCCACACTTTCTGGATCAACAAAAACCATTTTCCCACCCAGTTCACCTGTGCGTGAATAAATAACTGCCGGAGACGAATCGGTAACTGGCGACATGGTATGTGAACCGCTGTCATTAATAACACCACAAAGATTACGGTCTTCGTCGGTCATGTTCAAATTATTTTTCATCTGCCCAGTGCCCATTGCCCTCACACTACTCCTAGCCTTTTTAAAAGACTTTTTCGTGTTATTAACATCGTTAGAAGAACGGGTTTTCTTTTTAGAAGAGATTAGATAGTCTGCTACAAAATCGTCTACATCGGCAGCCATACTTGTTACAGTGGTATCTACCAATTTCCAGATTAACTTATTTGCGATTGCTCTCTCCTTTATATTCAATGAAAAAGGTTGAAAAAGTTCGTACGTTTTAGGTACCCAATCCACAGTTTGTGCCATAATTAAAATTTAAATAATTAAAAAAAGATTGTTTAAAAAGCCCTTTCGGGGTAAGTAACTGTTTTTTTCTCTTTGGAATCAGGTTGATTCCATTTGGCGGCAACTCGCCGCCAATTAGAATCTAGTTGCCGCCATTTGGCGGGAACTTGATGCCAATTGGAATCTTCTTGCCGCCATTTGGCGGGAACTTGATGCCAATTGGAATCTTCTTGCCGCCATTTGGCGGGAACTTGATGCCAATTGACATCTTATAGATTAGTTTGAGAAAAGAACCTTCTTTACTACCATTTTCATAGATGGGTAAAGGTCGGTAGCTTTAGGGATGGTACTAAAGCAGCGGTATTTGTGCGGGTATCTGCGATTGTTCTGTTTGTTTAAGCAACCGGTAAGCGTTCTACTTTGTTTGGTATTTTTTCGAGATAATTGCGCAATCAAAAGCTTTTTCGTTTTCGAAGACACAAAAGTATCGCTATTAAAGTTTATTATCCAAATAAAAAAATAAATCTTTGGTAAAATAAAAAAATAGTTTGGGAAGGTGATGGTAGGAGAGGAGGGGGAGGATAGGAAAGCTGCACCTGTACTTGATTCCACTTGAGACAGGTTTTATACCACCCCGGCTTTCGGCCAAATCTCAAGAGGGGAATGGCATCCGAACAGGTAGTAAATGGTTGGCAACAAAGTGTGTGTTGTTATGCAAAGGGCAGCCTGTTGCGGCAGAAGCCACCAATTCCCCTTTTGAGGGGTGCTCGTAGGGTGGGGTGGTTGCGAGTGCCCGGTCTGTGTAGCATCTAACAGAAAGGCTGGTCAAAATGGGAAAAAAGATTAAGCTTGTATTAGTCATACAAGAAAATTTCACCAAAAGGATATTTTTTCTCAAAAGCGAATCCAACTCAAAAAGAATTAGTATTTAAAATATCTCACTTTATTTGCATCTTTACACCCAAAGGTTAGATATTTTAGTTGAAGGACTATTTTTTAAAAAAATGAAAGAGAAAATAAAGGTCGTTGAATTGTTTGCGGGGGTTGGCGGCTTTAGGCTTGGGCTTGAGGGATGGAATGGTAAATCTGCCTCTTCTGGCTACAAAAAAAAACTTGTATCACCTTATGAAGTTGTTTGGAGCAATCAATGGGAACCTTCTACCAAAACACAACATGCTTCAATGGTTTATGAAAAGCGTTAAGAAGAAAAAATCATACAAATGAAAGCATCTCTGTCTTATATTCTTCTTCGTTTCCACAGAATAATTAACTAATTGCAAGTTTCCTTTTTTAAATTACTATACAATCACTATTACTAAAATTCCAAAAGGATTATTGGTCAATAATAAATAATTAATTCAAGTTGCTAGTTAATTTTCTTTAGTTGTATTGCAAATAAGAACAATACAA
>Ga0208741_10001296_pt1 | contig 10112 bp, 12 predicted proteins | sample CryBogCBE03Jun09_FD_184576 | JGI IMG/M metagenome (GOLD analysis project Ga0208741, IMG submission 184576) | Freshwater microbial communities from Crystal Bog, Wisconsin, USA - CBE03Jun09 (SPAdes) | ecosystem: Environmental > Aquatic > Freshwater > Lake | place: Crystal Bog, Wisconsin, USA...
ATATTCTCATAGGGTTTCATTTCGCTAACATAAACGATATTTTTTCTTATTCTGTCAGCTTTCAATTTATAGTCATCATGCTGTTTTTTTACTTTGTAAAAAGCAGTTAAATTACCCTTGTTTTTATAATCCCTCATTTCATCACTAATCCTAAAAATTTCCATCTGAAGTGTATAGATGATATCAATGGCCTGTTGATTAACTTTATCACGCTTTTTCAAAAGCCATTTTATTTTAGGACCGTATTTGTCCGTAAACATCCAAACGCTCAAATATTCAGGCAAATGACCGAATAAATTTTGCGAACCACGTAGAGCAGGCAACACTTCAGTATTAATCCGGCTTTCGTCGCAAAATTTAACTTCATCGCCAATTGCAGCTTGCGCATTATAAGCATTCGCAGAACCTTCAACACGCAAACTCACAAGACATAAAGCCATTCCAGAAGAGAAACTTATAACATGATCAAACTTATCTAAAGGAATTATTGGTTTTTCCCAGTTATCAGGTGGTTTTTTATATTTAACAAAATCTACTCCCTCAATCAAACCAAGCTTATTTTCTAAAAATTCAATAATGTTAGGCACAATTCTATCCTGTAACCTATCATAAGTATCAGAAAACAATAAAATTTGAGCTCTTGGCATCACTTCACTTAAATGCAAAAAACGTGGTCCAATTCCACCACCTGTCTTACCTCCAGCTCGTTGCCAAAGGCAATAAGTAGTATTTGCATTGATTATTTGAATCATTGCTTGACTGTTGTGTAGTCTAACTACTCTATTATCGTCATCATTTTCTTTCATTAGTAGTCTTCATTTTCTTCTAGATGCTTTAGTAATAACTCTGCATCTGCAGCAGCTTTTTCGATTGTCAAATGATTCTGCGTTTGATGCATATCACCACTTATGATGTAAGTGATATTTTTAGGACTTCTAGGAGGTGTAAAGTCTGGATACATCTTAATGTACTCCCTTAGTTGTTTCTCTAGTGCGGCAGCATTAAATACATCCTCGTCAACGTAACAATCATTTATTTTTTTTTGGAGAAACTCAATTCTGGCACCAATAATATACTTCTTGTTCAATGGGTAAGAAGAAGAAAAAAGGCTTTCAGCAATAACAATTGCCTTAAATGCAGTATCACGACTAATAAAATACTTAGCTTTTAGAAAATTGGCTATTTCCTCACGCTTGTATTTATTTTCTCTCATCTTCTCATCAGCATATCGCGCTCTATCCAATATTTTCTCCTGTTCCTCAGTCAACACAACTCCACCATCATCTCCACCAGCTTGCAAATACCTGGTAAGTGAATCTATCGTGTCATCATTAAATCTCTTCGCTGGTAAACCCATCTTTTTTTATTGATTTTCGTGTATCATCAAAATTCTTCAAAGCCAATGTTTGCGCCGGACTGCTACCATTTCTTGCTAATTGGAAAACACTTTCCCTTATCACCAGCTCACTGCTATAGAACCCTTTATAGTAAGCTGCACACAATTCAGAGTCTTCATTTTTCATCTGAACCCCAAATTCTTCTTTTGAAAATCCCATCGCAAAACATACTTGGTTGGGAGTGTATGCAGCTGCTCCCATTCGACTAATTTCAGTTAACTCTTCATTACTTAGATTCATTGGCCATAACTTTATTCATCCATAATAATTGAGCATCAACTGCACCCGGATTAGTGGTGATTACCCCGGCTTCGTATCGATTATTTTCAGTGTAATTTGCACTGCCAATAACAGCAATGCTGAAAGATTCATTTTTAATTACAGTAACTTTTGCATGAACCTCATCCAAAACAAGCCTATCGCTCATGCTTGTCATTAATTGAAAGCTTCCAGCACTACGGACATCAACCCTGTTATCCAAAATAGTAGATAAGGAAGTAATCATATTCCCATTCTTCAATTGGGCTATAATCCTTGCACTGGTCTCACACATTGCATAAGTGGCCAGTACTATATCGGCAGCTCCCGTTATATTCAATAAACCTATTAGCAGCTGGTGCATTGTCCATTCGCCTTTAATGACCCAATATATGGTTACATCTTCGCCCATCAAACTGAGTAAACTCTCCAGATCATTATTATCAGGCAATAAATTTTTGGTACTGCCGGAGAGCAAGCCACCAGTAACAGGAATTACCTTTTCTTTTTCAAACATTCTAAAATCAATCTTTCTCCTGGTATTCATTTCCTGTAGCTTTTTTGTATTTAGAAATATAGTCTAGGTAAAGTTGTGCATGTTTACTATTGGTATCTTTTGTAAGCCGATATCGTCTTATTTGCCTGAGGCAACTTTGTATAAATGTTGCGAGCTGCAAAGGATCGGTAGGGATTTTAACCTCTTTAGTTTTGATATCAGGAAGTCTTCCATTCTTTTCATAAAAATCTCTTTTCTCCCAAATCTGCATGCACTCTTGCTCTAGGGATAGAATTTGCTGACAAAGTTCATTACAAGCAGCCCTCACAGAAGCACTATTATCCCCTCCATATTTATCCATGTCATAGCGAAGCTTATTCATTAATGCATATTTAGGCTTCCATTCAGCTTCCAAGCTTTTCATAACACTATCTCCGTGACTAGGCATCGGCAATAAGATTTCTTTTTCTTTATTAGTTGTAGGAGTTGGCCGTGTATCTTTTTCATTGATGGCCATAAGTTCTTTTACAAGCAGTGAAAGGCTGTATGCTGTTTCGCCCTTGTCCAATAATGCCTTCAAAGCCTTATTGGTGCTATACATGTCAAAAAGAGATTTACCTACTATGAAATTTCTATTGCCGTTAAGCCATCTGTCTATCAATAACATATAACAAATGTGCGGACAATAAATTAGCGTGAGAGGACACTAATCTTTCTGGCAGAGCCAAACAAATTCCAAATCATTCATAACGTAATCATACCCCATGTCAATTAATGCAGTATGTAATTCCGAGCGCAAGATTGTTTCCCCAAGGTGAGATCTGATAATGGTAGTTATTTCCTTTGATGTAAAAGTATCTGTGGCAGTTTCAATAGAAGCTGGACTGTATTTCTCAATAAATACAGACAATAGTGCATAAGCATCATTGTTATCTTTTTCTTTTTCTTGAGTCATAAAAAAGAGGTTGAGCCGCCCACATTATATACATAATGAACCCCATAGCCTTAGCCGGGATTGACTCAACCCCAGCCGTTCTTACTCGGCGGGGCATCAGGTGTAACATTATGTATAAAAGTGGGCGATGTAAAACTAAGGGATTACTGTGTAATTAAAGGACTCATATTGTCAGGGATAACATTATAATATGAAGTAGCCAAAATTTTATAATGCGTTACAACGTTTGTTGAAATCCCTGCATTGGTAACATCAGTATAGCTTTTTATGTAAAATCCATCAGAGGTAGGCGTAATAGAGTTGCCAATCTGTTGCGATAGAGAATTAGCTGGTATTAAAGTAGCTGTTGCTAGATTGAAAACATTACTGGTAATCTTGCAGTAATAGTAGCGTCTTATACCCCAGAACATATTGTCTAGTATCTTAAATGGATTGACAATGTTATTGGGGTCTGTTTCATAAACCATTATCAAAGCCATCAAACTAATATCAACTGTTGGTGGTGTAAATGAGTAAGGGTCTGCGTAAGCCCTTACAATTGGATGGGCCTTAATGATATTATAGGTACCGGAGCCATGATCTTCTATATCAATAATATCTGGAGAGGACTGTTCATTTTCCCACGAAAACTTTAAGAATATCCCAGTGCCAATAAAAGCAGTACGATCTAAAGTATTCATAGCTATCCTTCTCAGTTTTGCCAAGATAAACCCCTTGTAAGGAATCGGCTCTGTATAAGAAAGCAACAAGTAAGGAATATTCTTTATAGTTAACAATGTATCATAAGTTAATGACTTAACTGTTTGCTTAGGAAGATAAATATTTTCCTCATAAATGTTTGTCAAACAAGTCGCATCAATCCATTTTTGAAACCAATAGGCTATTATTCCATAATCAGTCCCGTTTTTAGGATGAGTAAAAACATTGCTAAAGGGCAATATATCCGTAGCCCCATTGTTTCTGACACTAGATAATAGTGGATACTGTACAGAGCCCTCAGTAAGTGTAAGTGTATAATCAGTCGTACTATCCTGCATAGCTTCAGTATATGGACCGCTGCCTGTTTCATAGTACTTCTCATTTACCAACCCTAGATATAATAAAGTTCTTATCCCCCAAGATGTGCTCTCTGGTTGTTTCATAGCTGGGAAATAACCATAAAACAATTGTCCGGTTATGCTGTCTTTTCTATGTTGGGTCCAATAAACAGGAAGCGTTGTCACGTCAGACTTTATATTGACAGTAGCTTCATTAGGCTTATAATTATAGATATTGTCAAGAAATGGTTGCCATTCACGCAAATTGTTTTTATCAGTAACGGTACTTACTGATAAACCAACCTTATAAAATTTATTGTCATTGTAAACATAAACCAAGCTCTTGTCATAAGACTTATTGGCATAAGCTCCATTAGTTGGAGTTTCATCTGGGTAAGTAGGATATAAGCTAGACAAGTCAGGTAAATCAGTCCTATCAATAACTGGCGGTTCTATTATATATCCACTAGCATCTGCAGCTGAAGCTAAAGCGTCATCCGAAGGAAAAACATTTTCAAAGGAAAAAATATTAGCTGGTTGAGAAAAATCTGCCAATGCGCTATCAGATATATATGGGGTTATATCTAATTTGTCAAAATTCTTAACGTCCTTAAGTGCAATAATTTTAAAGCTGTTATTGCCATTCTTCAAAAGCGTCCAAGCATATTTATAACACAATTGCTGAATAAAGTAAGCGCAAGTGATCTCAGGACTAATTAGTGTGCTAATGTCAATGTCTATAGAAGTCAAATCAACAAAAGAATTACCCCCACCATCAGTAGTATCTGGATCAATCCAATATTTCATTAGATAATTTTTCTTCAGGGAGAGCATAAATAAGTTCTCCCATCCACTCCCATCAATTTCTGAAGTATCTAAACTAAAGCCATGCTCCTTAAAAATTTGGATAAAAACAAATTTTAACCTAGGGAAAATACACGCATACTTCTGTTCATAAGACTCAACATTAGTTACATCCTCATATCCATTCCAAAAGTCATTCATCCAACCAGTACTATTTCCTACAGTCCCATTTAATGCATCGTTTCTAACTGGAGCTACTATATAGTCGTATGTATTATCCCATGTATTGGTAAAGTGCGTATAAAAATCAGTGATAGTCCTAACGCCTCCGAAATTTAGAGAAGCCAGATAAGTAAATTTTGTTTTAAGAAAAAGACGGCTGATGCCATCCAATAAATATCCATTAACATCACCCTTGCCTGCATTGCGGCTATTTGTATTAGCCTTATCAACCACCAATGTTACGTTGCTATCAAAAGTACCTTTATCCCAAATTTCAACATCAACCTTAATTTGCTGATGCGTAAACGTGTCAAAAAATATACCCCCCAATAAAGCTACATTATTCTCGCTGAACTTTATCACTATAGGAGTAGAGTACTCTTTATAGTAATCTTCCAATATAAACATTGGGTTTTCCCTTTCAAACTCCAACTTCTGATCTGCACCTAAATCGAGAAAGCCACCATTATATTTAATTTGAAACATTGCTACTAGTTTATGATTATTTCAATGATATCGGCAATGCCAATTACAGTGCTGTCAGTAAATGAAACATAAGTTGCATTTGTAAGAGAAATCGTCTGTAATATAGAGTCATTCTTCTTCAGGGTTGCAGTAGTGGCCACACTTATGTTCGCCCGAACACTTATAGAAGATGCAGTAACATTCCCTGTATGTACTCCCGTGTTTGGGCTACTTGCTGCCAATAAAGGATTAACAGATATAGCAAAGCCACCTATACCAGTAATGCCTGTTACGCCTGCTGTTGAAGAGTTATTGATAATAAATACACTCCCATTATATGTTTCAGTATCGCTCCCTGCTCCTAATACAACATATTCAGGCGTATAACTTTCGTTTGTTTCGGCTAATTGCCATTCAATGGGTAATCCCCATTTAGTATCTGTAGTCTTATGTATTTCTGTAGATGCTTGGATATTCAGTAGGGGAACCCAATTGCCATCAACAATCATATAACTACGCAAGCACAACAGTAGGTCCATCATTCCTAACTGCTCTGCTTTATCTTGCCTAAATCCAAGATCGCCTTTCCATTTCCTTTGTAGGCTAACATTTACTTGTTTTATTGCATTCGCTTTTACAGTATCGCTCCAATTATTTGCATTAAAACCACCTTCAGCTACATCGTACGTTCTATCGATTGAAACAGTAGTCTCCCCAGCAGCTCTTGCCGTATCGACACCCCCTACGCTATTGATATAAATAAAATCGTAGTAATGATAAACAGGCTTATAGTCCTTGTAGAATCTATACACAGCAGTTATATCAGTATTAGTTACTGTATTCCTTATTTTGACTTCCCAATAGTTAAGGCGCTCACCACTTGTAATACTAATTGTGGCCGCAGCCAGTATCTTAGCAATACTAACTTCTAAATGTAAAATATACCCAGTCAACGATTCCAATGCAAAGCTTCCTGCCTGAGTAGTTCCTTCTATTGTTTTGATAGTGTAGAACAGTGAGAGATTCGCTGAAGTATTGACTGTGTTTAGAAATGAAAGGAATAATCGCTGATTATCAAAAACCTTGCGTGGCGATTGCTGCCATGTTAAGAAAGCTTTATTGCTAGTAATATAGTTCAATAGGTTATTTCTGGAATATCTGTTAGTTTCCATTCCCATTTTCAACGCAATTCTTTTATTAGAACTCTCTTGAGTAATCCATGCTACTGTTGCAGGGCTACTATCTTCTACCTCCCTCGTTTGAATCCAAAAAGAAATACTTTGTCTGGTAGCAGCAGTAGCGACAGCTCCACTAGAAGGTAGATCATAATCCAATAGCCCATCTATGTATTGCTGTACCGTCAATATTATCTTGCCATCAGTATTAGGTACAAGTTTAAACGAAGGGAAACTACTATCTGCAGTAGCATCACTCCTTCTATAAAAAAGTTGTGCCTCCAGATATAATCCTGTCCTGGTTAAATCTGTGACTAGCAATACATATCTAATTTCATTTTTGCTCATGCAAAACGCAGCAGGGCGCTCAATCACACTATGTGCCATATTTATCTAGTTAAAGTGTTTCGTCATGAACGCCTTTGAAAAAATTAGAAGTATTAAATATCAATCCTAACTCAGGCATCCTATCAGTTAGAATAAAATACCACCCATATAACTTCTGATTGATACCGCTCAACATATCGTATTTTGTACCACTCAAGCTAAAGCTATATAAGTTGCCAGTTGAACCGTTTTCTTCAATATCTTCTTTCATAAAAGATAAGAATTGCATCGCTGCAGTAAATGAGCTATCGTAAGCGGCTTCAATAGCATCAGCCTTATTCGGATAAGTATCCAAATTCAGTGTATCCAAAAAATACAGATGGGTTGAAACAACATTTTTTGGAGTTTGTCCTTGGTTATCATCAAATCTTCCATCATGGCCAATATGTACAACACAGGGAAAGTGCCCCCAATTTTGACAAGCACTCAACAATTCCTCTTCATCGTTTATTCTATGAAAGCTATTGCGAACCCCTTCACCTAAATCTCTTTGGTCAGCAATAGTTTTACTGTAGTTGGCTATTTTCTTAAGGTAGTTCGATCTGTCTAAAAAACTGCTCATGATAACTATTTTAGTTTGTCCATTTCTGCTTTCATTGCTGCCTGGTCTTCCAACATGCAACTTATTTCAAGATGTACTGTATGTACCCCTAGTCTCTCTACTTCAGGTATAGTACCATATTTTTCTCCAGCCACACTACGCATCATTTTATATAGCCCCTCAAAATCAACATTGCTTTGCTTCTCCCTTTTTGGATAGATGGCAGGATAACCCTTTACAAGGCTTTGTCTACAGCCGTCATACCACAACAATATTGCAAGCTTTATATCCTTTGGCCACTTGGCTATTTTCTTCTTGCCATATTCAAAAAGGCCATGGGTAAACTCCTTTCTACAGTCTCCATCAGGATCTCTTTTAAAATCGTATTTCTGTTTTCCCTCTCGATATAAAACAGCAATCAATTCTACCAGATAGCTCTCATCTTTTTTTACAATTAATTGATAGTATGCTGTTTCAGCGTAATGAAATTCTACCATTGTGAGATTACTGAAGTCACTTTCAGGACCATAGAACTTTTTATACTTAGGTAAAATCTGAAATGTCAAATCGGTTCCCCCAAATACCCACTTTGCGTAAGGTTGCGCTCGATGGCGGAGGTCTAGCGGCAATAGAAGGAAGCTTAATAATGTTTTACCACTCAAAATCCACAATGCGCGCTGCTCAGCTTCTTGTCGCTCAAGCCCACTATGAAGTAAAACAGCAAGTTTTTTTAATTGCTTGCTGTTTACTTCCTCCCATTCTCCTGGTAAGACTAGGGGCTTTCTTTTTTCGTAGTATATATACTGCATTTTAAAAACGGATAAAATTCCTTTGTAATCCTACAGCTATAATTGGACTGAATCCAATGCCATTAAACCCATACCCAACACTGATCCCTATTCCCCACCGGGGCTTATATCCTGTTATCTCAATACCAGTAATGCCCTTGATGGATGTATTTGGATTCTGTGCAGTTGCATCAAGATATAGCTGGTGGCTAAACCATCCTTTTCTTTTTTGGTAAGTAACAATACTGAGACTGTCCGTAACCTTATAATTCCAGTTACTATCCTTTTCTAGTACACCATGAATAGTTATAAACTTATCATGCCAATCTACCTTTGTATTCTGACTATAAAATAGTAATTCAGTCGCACTATCTTTTTTAACTGGCGGAGAAAGTATCGGGACAAATCCCCCATTGGTTTCAGTGCCTACAAGTATAGCAGATTGTACACTAGAGGGCTTTGCCTTTATGATAGCAATAAGGCTATCAATAGTATGCTGATATCTACTATCCAATGTGTTTATCATAGGCGCATTGATCGTAGCAGCTGTACCATGCTGATGGCCACTATCATCAACATAATGATGAACTATAGGAGCTTGGATAGTAATCTGTTCTTGCACCGGGCTTTTTTCTTTTTCATTACAAGCCCTGAAAATACCAATAAGCATAAGGACAAAGCAAAACAAGCAAAGCCATTTTAAGGCGACACCCAAGAAATTAGGGTTCAAATCTTTTAAGTTTAGCATTAGTCTGTTTTTTGAGTTGAAGAATCTGCATCATCGCTCACATTTTCAATGGCGAATTTTGCTACCAATACAATCACGCCACCCGCTACGATTGCGTGCGTCCCAAGAGAAACAAGAACATGGGATGCACCAGGTATTTGTGTTAATCCCAATCCCATAGCAGCAAGTGAGCCACCAGCTACTTGAACCTTCTTAAAGAATTTTGGGGTGGGAGCCTTAAGCCGACTTAAAATTTCCTGTAACATTTTATTGTTTTTAATGATGAAAAAATACTTGATAGTCAAATGAATTTTAAGCTACAATCGTGCGGTCAATGCTCAGCGTTATCTTTTCGCCAGCAGCTAATGCAGCTTGCAGTTTAGGGAACAGAACACTAAACGCACTTCTACTATCTGTTACCTCGTCCAATTGCCAACCATTGGCAACCAATAAACACCCTTCAGTATCAGAAGGGAAGTTACCCGGGTGTATCCTTACACCGTCATAGCCTGGAACATTTAACAACAATGGCATATCCTTCCCAAAATGTGGGCTAAACGTAATGTCAACACTATAAGTGCCTTCAGGTATAGCTGTCTCATTTTGCACTTTTATTTTGGCAATATCATCCAAGCTCATACTCTGTTTCAATCCCCTATCTACATCTTCAAGGGTAAAACACTCAAACTTCCCATCTATGAATAGACGGCTAATAGTACTCTTCTCTGTTTTCTCAACAGCTACTAACTTAATTTCCATTTTTTTTTGTTTTATAAAATTTATAAATATTCAACCCAATTGTACTGATAGCAGCCAATGAGGTCAAGTGTTCCGCAGTTAGGTTAGAGGTGATTATTGAA